>Ga0268262_10001433_pt1 | contig 29555 bp, 25 predicted proteins | sample TergutNc150P3_FD_190354 | JGI IMG/M metagenome (GOLD analysis project Ga0268262, IMG submission 190354) | Nasutitermes corniger P3 segment gut microbial community from laboratory colony in Florida, USA - Nc150 P3 (SPAdes) (version 2) | ecosystem: Host-associated > Arthropoda: Insects >... | reverse complement strand
CATTGCTGATAAATCTCTGTTCTTGTTTGTAATATGCAAGGCTAAAATGCTCGCTTGTGAACAAGGTGGTATAGTGCGTGTAGTTGAACAGCGTTATTTCTAGAAAAACCGAAATAAACAGAGCTAGGATTAAAAGAAAACGAAATTTATGGTGCATATTGGAAATATAATGTAGAAAAATTGAACTTTGACCCGAGGCTTGTTTTTGGCATTTACTATATTATTATTATATGGCGAAATTACAATGGGTTTTTGTTTTTTTATGGGTCTTTATTTCAAATTGCTCATTTTCGCTAAAGGCGCAGAAGTACAACGGTATTGAGTACAGCGGTACTGTGGTTAACCAAGCAGACGGGAAACCAGTGGAAGGTGTTTTGGTTTTGGTGGGTTATTCGGAGTTATACACCCGCACAGATAAAAACGGCTATTTTACCATTTCAAATACCACTTCAGCCTCTCCAGAGCAGCTCATTTTTCGTCACGACAGCTACCATCCAAAAGATACCAATATAACCAGCTCCGGTGCCAACATGCACATTGAACTAAAGCCAGACGAAAGAAACTTTGTTTTTGACCAATCAAAAGTGCACGAATACCGCTTTACAATCACTCCAGAAGATTCAGCCTATTTGGCTACTGAGGGATTTCGGGAAAAATATGTGCAGGCAGATATGTTTTACGAGGGTAAAGCTTACGGAACCGTAGGGATTCGCTATAAGGGAGATTTCTGGCTTCCAACATATTTTAATCCTCCCGGAAGCGTACCAAAAATATCTTATAAGGTAAAATTTACGGAGTACGATAAGGACAAGCGGTTTTATGGTATGAAGAGAATTAATTTGCACTCTATGCTTTATGACAGCACAAAGATGTACGATATGCTTGCCTACGAACTATATAGAGAAATGGGAATAAATGCTCCAAGAACATCTTATGCCAATGTATATGTTAATGACCGTCTTGTAGGGCTTTTTGTGGCAGTAGAAGAAATTGATGGCAGGTTTACCAAGTCCAGATGGCCTGACTACGGAAACGGAAATCTTTACAAGGAAGTGTGGCCCAAATCTGCCGATGCAAAATATTATATGGATGGTCTCAAAACCAATGATAAGCCGGAAGATAATCCCAACGTACAAAGGATGATATCGTATTATAATGCGATTCAGGCTTCAGACGAACAAACCTTTGAGCAAAATGTTTCTCCGTATATGGATTTCAACTATTTTCTGCGCTATATGGCGGTGGATGTCGCCATTAAAAACTGGGACGGCATTAGGGCACGGATATACGGAAAAATAGATGGAAAGCCAGTCAAAGACCATCATAACTATTATTTTTACGAAGAAGAAAAAGCGAACGGGAAAATTTGGCTTGTTCCCTGGGATATGGACCATACTTTTGATGAAAGGGACCGCTTTGAAAATTACAAAATACCGGAGTGGAACGAAACTCCGGCACACTGCAACTATAAATTATATGAGGATTTATTCTTTATACCGCCCAACTGCGACAAACTTACTAAACTTATGGCTGCTGTTTTTTGGGACCGCTATGTGAAACTTAGCGAACAATTTTTGAAAGACCAATTCCAAAGCCAGCGATTAATTGACAAAATAAACACTCATACCCAGGTGATTTTGGAATCCGTAAAGCGTGACCCTGTTATCAATGATACTTCTTGGGCTAATGAAGTAAGCATATTTAAATCTTACATACCAAACCTTGCCACAAAATTTTCAAACCATATACATTCTATAAAATATGAGTTTAATACATATTTAAAACCAAAGCAATTGAATGATTTTGAATTTAAACTTGCCGACAGCAATATGTATTGGATAGAGAAATCTTTCTCCGACAACAGTTCTGGTTACGTTACCCATAACACTACAAACCCGCTTTATAGCACAGCGGATGTGCGTTTCGATTTTACTTTCAGAGAAAGGAAGGATTCAATAGCATGGTTTGTTTATAGCAACTTTCAGCTGAAATTTGAACAACCCACTGATTTTTCTAACCTCAAGGAAATTCGCATAGCCTTGCGTAGCGACAAGGCAAGAACATTTAGAATAGATTTTGATGCCTTTGATGTACACGAAAAATATGGTGTAAATGGTCAATACGGCTGGGAAATTCAGGTAACCGCTCAAACGCAGACAGTTACTCTAAAAATTTCGGAAATTGCTTTCCCAACTGCCGACCTTAACCCAGACATTAAAGCCGAGATACTAAAATCGGTGAGATGGCTTCTGTTTACGTCTCTTCCACAGTACGATGATAACGGATTTTTGAAAATTGCCCCCGATACGGGGTATTTGCAAGTTGACAACATAGAATTCGTTTATTAAGGTAAAAAAATCATTACTATACCCACTCTGAAATTTCTTTTTTAGAAATTTCCCACTTTAAACCTGTCGTTATGTCTTTCCTCTTGCAATATTTGCAAAACTGCCTCGGTGTGGATAAAAAAGTTAATAATTCATCTAAATTATGGACTTTATCCAACTCCAATACATCATCTTTAGAAACCACCATATTAGTATTGAAGTATTTGTTAAAATGTATTACCGACTGGACTGTGCCACAAGGGTATATCTTCCCATCTTTCAGGCGAATACAATAATTTGCCTCATTACAGTATTTCCAACTGTGCTCCAAATCTTGTGCGCCATTTAAATCAAATGGACGCTTCCACATACTCTTTATCGGCGGTGCGTTATTACCGCTTCCTCCAACGTAAGCAAGTGATACCTCTTCTTTTTCCGCTTTATTTTTTAGTGATTCAAAATCAAGTTTAATAGGATAATGCGTTATTTTTATACCAATTCTGTTTCTTCTGCAAGCGTTCCAAAATTCATCTGGCTGTTTTCTCAAAAGGGTACCGTTTGTGACAAATGCTATTTCTCCAGATGCAAAGTATTTTCGCGCTACGTCCATAATCTCAATCAGTTTCGGGTGCAACAACGGCTCACCCCCAATAAGGGCAATATCCTCCATTTGTCCATTGGTTATTTTTGACAAATTATGCAAATCCAAAGATAGTTGTTGTACATCCACAAAAGTTTTTTCCGCAATAGGCGAAAAAGTACAACAGTATTTGCAACTTAAATTACAATGGTCTACAATTGGAATATCAAAACGTAATATCTTACGCTTAGACAAACGTTTTTTTTCGGTCAGTTTTAGGCCAAGTAAAGCCATTTTTCTGTAAAACCAGCTGGATTCTGGAATAAAAGCGACAATAAAATTGCTTATTGCCCTTAAAAATTCATTTATATTAGCTTTACGTAATGCTTGGTTGAGTGGCATACTACTTTATCCTCAAAATTCCAACGAAAAATCCAGCAAAAATACTTTCAATTCCAACTACTATAAAAACTGTGGCAGGAATTGTCAATCGCATAACCCTGCTTGGGTCAAGTTCTCCAAAATTCTCAGCTTGCCAAAAACCAATCGCGGCAATAGATACCGATATTCCTAAGAAAAATAAAATTAATCCAAAAAGCATAATTTTTTTGGAACTCAAATTTCTGTAAAAAGAACTTGTATTATATTTAGGCAAATAACCGTGTTCAGAAGCGAAAATTTTTGAAAATATATTGTATAAAAACAAAGAGAAACCAAGTATAATGCTAGTTCCTGCATAAAGCATTGTATGAATATCCAACGCAATATGCCCTATTTTCATTAAACCCGCGTTAATTAAGCAAATACTTATAATTCCAACTAATATCAATAAAGCTGCGGGCAAAACAAAAAGCCAATTTGGGGCATACATAAGCAAAAATTCTAAATGCCTCCAGCCATCTCTAAAACTTCTCAAATGAGGCGGCCTAGAACGCCCATCTTTATCTAGTGTTGTGGGTACCTCTGTTATTTTGAATTTATTTAACGTAGCTTTTACAATCATCTCGCTTGCATATTCCATTCCATTAGTTTGCAAATTCAAAGACAAAATTTTTTCTCTGTTATAACCTCTAAGCCCGCAATGAAAATCCTTTATTTCAGAATAAAAGAATAGCCTTCCTATACCAGATAAAACCGGATTGCCTAAGTGTTTATGGAGTTTAGGCATAGCATCTTTCGCTATGCCTCCCGCAAATCTATTGCCCATAACCAAATCATAACCCTCACGCAATTTCTCAACAAAAGGCATTAAATTCAAAAAATTATAGCTATCATCTGCATCTCCCATTATAACATATTTTCCAAGAGCCGCTTTTGTTCCTTCAATAAGTGCTGCTCCATAGCCTTTAACTGGAACGTTTATAACTCTAGCCCCGTTTTGCGAGGCTATTTCTTGCGAGCCATCTGTGGAGCCATTGTCTGCAATCAGAACTTCTCCATTTACTTTATTTTTTTCTAAAAATGTTTTTGCCTTTGAAATACATTTTTCCAAAGTTTCTGCCTCATTTAGGCAGGGCATGAGTATGGTTAATTCTAGATTATAGCACATTGCATATAACTCCAAATGTTCGGGCTAGGTAATAGTGTATTTTGTTGTCTAGAATATTACCTATTGTAAGGAAGAAAACAAGCAGTATAGTAATTCCACAGCAAGAATAAAAGGCTTTTAAAATAACTCTTCTCATTGCCGCTTCCTTTTCTTGCAATTGAAAAGCGCAAATTAATGCAACTATTACCATAATCCAAGAAAAATCCATACTATAACGCCAGCACAGATAACAAATAATTAATGCCAATAAAACTACATTAAGCGATGAAATAAAGATTCCAGCAAAAATAAAATGTCTAAGAATATTAATTTTTTTGATATAAAATAAAAACCACATAACTGGAAAACAGAAAATACCAACAATTTGTTGGTATATGCCAAAACGACCTGTTGTAGCCAATGGAATATTTGACATTTCTGTTGCTGAAACAAAAGGAAATGTCAAATCTAGATTTGGCGGGTAAAATAAATAAGATAAAAATGCTGTCACAAAGAAATGAATTTTCCCAATGATGCCAATTTTGGGTACCATACCCGTGTTCATATCTCCTAGCAGATAAACCTCTCCAAATTCAAAAGGAGAGCCAAAGCGTGCATAGTTATACCATACGAGAATTGAGCCCACAATGGCGAACGGAACTATTATCGCAAGCATCTTGCTTGCACATATCAATTCTTTTCTTCTATCCCACAGCATAATAGGAATTAAGAAACTCCAAATCAAAGCTATTGGGCGACAAGCAACAGCAAGGGCAAAAGAAATTGAAGAAACGAGGAGGGATTTGGCAGAAAGTTTTTCCTTTGCCTGCAATAACGCCATCACGCCCAAAATCACAAAAACAAGTGCTGAATACTGAGCTATTAAATGGAAACCATGTCTCATATTTGGTATATGGATAGGAATGAGAGAGCAGGCATACAGAACCGCCGCGCATATCAAGAAGAAAAAATAAGAGACCTTTTCCAGATAATTCTGCGCAATTTGCTTCCAAAGCAGCATTAATAATATTGTTGCTACGGAAGCAAATACAAATATTCCCATTGAAGTTGGCAAATAATTTCCTGTGAGCAATTTGTAAGGAGCAAATAAAATTATTACAGGAAGCATCCCGTGATAGCTGTAATATTTGCCTTTGTAATATGCATGGTCATGCATAAGCAAAATCTCTAAAGGCTCCCAGCCCGTCCACATCCCATATCGTCTTCTATATTCATCGTCATAAGGTCTTTCTGCTTCCAGTAATGCTTGCGGAACCTTAATATCCAAATGCAGTTGCTTTTTTAGCAATGCGTCCGTCATATGATGGCTGTACATTTTAACCCATTCTGGAGTAAATTCACTGTCTTTAAAACCATAAATAGAATAAGAAGTGAGAAAATTAAAAATAAGCATTGAACAAATAAGTACCGCAAAACCTGCACGTTGCCTAAAATTGGCCTTATCATACAAATAATCAAAACAGAAATAAGAAATTTTTTCGCGAAGTTCCGCATTTTTTAGGCAGAGCAGCAAAAGCGAAATCCCAAAAACAATAACCATGCGAATAGGCATAATTGCATAAGGAATTGTTCTATTGATTTCAATCTGCTTGATGGCTATATTAATATTATCAAGAAAGATAATGCTTAAATACGAAACTTTCCCGCGGGGAGTTATGGTTATATAATTGCTGAAATTTAGGTCTTTTATTATGCTCACATCTATGAAGCGTCCAGAAGATTCTTCGTCTTCCCAATAGACTCTTACCCGCTGTCTATCTCCCTGAAGAAAAATGGGATTTATATAGATTGAGGCAATTTCAGTGTTTAAGTTTCTAAATCTCAAGTCATTCTTCCATAACTCCGGCAATAAAAGGGAATCCTGCAAAGAAAATCTATAGAATTCATATTCATTCGCATTGCTGCTAAAACTCCGTTCCTGTTTGTTGTACTCAATGTTAAAACGCTTACTTGTGAATAAGGTAGCATAATGCGTGTAGTTAAACAGCGTTATTTCGAGAATAATCGAAATAAGTAGGGCTAAAATTGTAAAAAACCTGAGTTTACGGTGCATATTGGGGGATAATGTAGAAAATTTGAGCTTTGACCTGAGGCTTTATTCAGGGAATTATGGTACATTGCATATAACTCCAAATGTTCGGGCTAGGTAGTGATGTATTTTGGGGTCTAGAATATTATGATCAACAAAGCCAGTGCCCATATATATTCTATAAGATATTGTAAGAAAGAAAACAAGCAACAGGGTAATTCCTGAGCAAGAATAAAAGGCTTTTAAAATAACTTTTCTCATTGCAATTTCATTTTCTTGCAATTGAAAAGCGCAAATTAGTGCACATATTGCCAGAATCCAAGAAAAATCCATACTATAACGCCATATTGCGGTAACAAATGCAAGTAAAACTATGTTAAACAATGAAATAAAAATTCCTGCAATAATGAAATTTCTCAGAATATTAACTTTTCTAACATAAAATAAAAACCACATAATAGGAAAACAGAAAATACCAACTATATTATGATATATATTAAAATAATTAGTTGCAGCTAATGGAACATAAGACTCTTTTGCTGTAACAAAAGGAAAGGTAAAATCTAGAATTGGCGGGTTGAATAACATAAATAAAAATGTTTTTATAAAGATATGAATTTTTCCAATTATGCCGATTTCGTTATAAGTAATCATATTCGTAGTCACAGTAAGATAGATATAGCCAAAATTAAAAGGAGAATCAAAGCGAGCATAGTTATACCATGCGAGAATTGAACCCACAATAACGAATGGAATTGTTATAGCAAGTATTTTACTTGCATTTATTAAATCTTTCCTTTTATCCCACAACGCCACCGGAATTAAAATGCTCCAAAATAAGGTGCTTGGGCGGCAGGCTACGGCAAGAGCAAAGGAAAGCGAAGAAATAACAAGCAATTTAGTGGAAAGTTTTTCCTTTGCATGCAATAACATAATCACACCAAAAATCACAAAAGCCAGTGCAGAATACTGCGCTATGTTATGAAAAAATCTCATCGTTAAACAAATGGGTATTATAGAAGAAACATATAAGGTTGTACAGCCTATTAAAAAGAAAAAGTAAGGGATTTTTTTTAGATAATTTTGCGCAATTTGTTTCCAGAGCAGCATTAACAATATAGTTGCTATGGAAGCAAGTAAAAACGCCCCCATTGAAGTTGGCAAATAATTTCCGGTGATTAATTTGTATGGTGCAAATAAAATGATAACAGGAATCATCCCAAAATAGCTGTAATATTTACCCTTGTAAAACGACATATCGCCTAAAGGGACGTTTTCCAATGCATCTAATTCTGGTTGACCATAGTTTAATAAAATTCCATGCTGTTCTCTATATTCATTGTCATAAGGTTTTTCTGCCGTGAGCAATGATTGTGGAACTTTAAGGTCTAAATGCAACTGTCTTTTGAGCAATGCATCGGTCATATAATGGCTGTACATTCTATGCCATTTTGCAGACAGCTCATTGTCTTTGAAACCATAATAAACAGAATAAGAGACGAGAAAATTAAAAACAATCATTGAACAAATAAGCGTAGCAAAGCCTATACGCTGCCTGAAATTTGTTTTATCGTATAAATAATCAAAACAGAAGTATGAAATTTTTTCACGAAATTCTGCATTTCTTAGGCAAAGCAACAAAAGCGAAATACAAAAAACAATAATCATACGAATAGGCATAATTGCCATAGGGATTTTTTTATTGAGTTCAATCTGTTTGACGGCTATATTATTGTCAAGAAACTGAATGTTTAAATCAGAAACTTTCCCGCGTGGAGTTATGGTTATATAATTGCTGAAATCTAAGCCTTTTATTATACTCACTTGTACAGAGCGTTGTGAAGATTCTTCGTCTGTCCATGAAATTATTACACTCTGTTTATATCCCTGAATAAAAATTGGTTCTATGTATATAGAAGCAATCTCTGTCTTTAAGGGTTCATATATCAATTTGCTCAGTGTATCTGGCAATAAAAGAGAATCTTTCAAAGAAATTCCACTGAGAAAATAATTTACATTACCTCCAAAGCTCCGTTTCTGTTTGTTGTACTCAATGTTAAATTTTTTGCTTGTGAACAAGGTGGCATAACTCGTGTAATTAAACAGCGTTATTTCGAGAATAATCGAAATAATTAGAGATAGAATTAAATAAAACCTGAACTTATGGTGCATATTGGGGGATAATGTAGAAAATTTCTACATTACCAGCTATGCAAAATCTCGCCTTAAATTTCTCAAATGGCACACCCCTCAGGTATGGTGAAAATTCACATCAAAACGCAGTGTTCTACAAAGACCCTAGTTGCACGGAAGCTAGCCTCGCAACTGCGGAGCAGCTTCACGGCAAGGAGCTATCTTACAATAATATTGTGGATGCAGATGCCGCTTTGGAAATGATTAGGGAGTTTTCGGATTCATGCACTGTTGCGATAATCAAGCACCTTAACCCTTGCGGGTTGGCTACAGGGGAAACTCTCTCGGAAGCATTTAACTATGCTTGGGAAGGAGACCCTGTTAGCGCATACGGCTCTGTTATTGCAGTTAGCAGAAAGGTGGATTTGAAAACTGCGGAATTGTTAAAGGGGCGTTTTGTTGAAATTTTGCTTGCACCAGATTTTGATGATGATGCTTTGGAATTTTTGAAAAATAAGTCAAAAGATATTCGTCTGTTGAAAGTTGGGGAAATAAAACAGCCTGTGGCTTGCAAGGTGTATAAGCACGTGATAGGCGGGATGCTTGTTCAAGATAGGGATATTGAATGCTGGGAAAAATTTGAATGCCCAACAATACCAAAATTTCCAAAAGAAAAAGAGGCTCTTGCAAAATTCTCTTGGCTTGTTTGCAAACACACCAAATCCAATGCAATAGTTATGTGCCATGAATATAAAACTGGATTTTTTATGATACTGGGCCTTGGGCCTGGGCAGCCGAACCGCATAGATTCAAACCTCCGCTTGTGCCAGCCAAGAGTGGCAGATAACGTTAAGCGAATGAATTTGCCGGAAAGCGTTTGGGGCAATTTGGTGATGGCCTCCGATGCTTATTTTCCTTTTGCAGACAATATAGATGCCTCAAATTCTGCTGGCATAAAGTATATTGTGCAGCCAGGTGGCTCAAAAAGAGACAATGAGGTTATAGAAGCCTGCAATAAATTTGGCATTGCAATGGCATTTACGGGAACCAGACATTTTAGGCACTGAAAATTTCTACATTACAATTCTATGAAATCTGTTAAACTTTCGTTGCTATCCTTGTTCGTTCTCTTTGCCATTTTCACGGCTTGCGGAAAGCCTTCCGCAGAGGCTAAGGCTTCTGGTGATTTTTACGAAGAACTTTCCCGCCTCAACAAGATTATTTCAGAAATAAATTTGAAATACGTGGAAGATGTTGACCCTAGCGAAATAACAGAGGCCGCCATAAGCGGAATACGAAACGTGCTAGACCCAAATACCGCAGTTCTTGACCCCAAAGCAAGCGATAATCTAAAACTCGCAACAGATGGCGAATTTGGGGGCATAGGCATAACCATAGGCATAAGGGATAATCAATTAACCGTAATCTCTCCTATGGCAGGTACCCCTGCATATAAACTAGGCATAATGGCGGGAGACAGAATAACCCATATAGATGGCAAGCCAACAAAAGATTTAACTCAAGACGAATCTGTTGACAAACTGCGCGGCAAGGTTGGAACCGATGTTAGAGTTACAATATCGCGCGAAGGAGTACCCGCACCCTTTGACATAACAATCACAAGGGCAAAAATTGTTCTTCACGCGGTTCCTTATGCGGGAATGTTGGATAAAGACATAGGCTACATTCAACTCGCCACCTTTAATGTTAAAACCGCCAGCGAATTGGAAGAGGCTATAAACAAGCTAAAAAAACAAGGCATGAAAAAATTGATACTGGATTTGCGCTACAACCCAGGCGGGCTTTTGAACCAAGCAATAGAAGTGAGCGAATTGTTTTTAAAAGGCGGCAACCGAATTGTCAGCACAAAAGGGCGTGTTGTTAATTCAGAGAATAAAGCTACAAGGAATGGCATAATAGGCGAAGATACTCAAATAGCCATACTTGTAAATCAAGGAACAGCCTCGGCCGCGGAAATAGTTTCCGGTGCTTTGCAAGACTGGGACAGGGCAATAGTAGTGGGCAAAACCACTTTTGGCAAAGGAAGCGTTCAAACAATTTTCCCACTTGATTACGATGGCCGCGCACTAAAGCTCACCACAGCCTTTTATTACTTGCCCTTTGGCAGGTGCGTCAATAAACCGGAAAACGGCATAAAGGGGCACGGACTGAGAAGCTCTGCCAGCTCAGAAGATCCCGATGATTTAATTTCTTCTCCAGCAGATACTTTGCAAAAAGATACCGCACAAGAAGCTCAGGTTTTTTACACAGCCGGTGGCAGAAAGATGTATGGCGGAGGCGGCATAACTCCCGATGTTGATATTGAGCAAAAACCAATTCCTTGGATTGCCCAAATTCAAGAGAGGATGTCGCTTTATTTTCGCTTTGCTGTTAAATACCGTTCCCAGATTGGAGAGGCTGCTGCAAAAATAGATTCCGGTTGGAAAGTTCCAGATACCCTATTCAGCGCGTTCAGAGCCTTTTGCGCAGCAGACACGAATTTTGCAAAGATAAAAAGCAATGCGCAAACAATAGCAGAAGCTATGGAAGAGGCTCTCCTCAAAGAGCAAAATATTATTCACGGAGATTCTTCCAAAGTTTTGAAAGATACTGCAATTGCGGCAAAAATAGCAGATTTGCGCCTTGCGCTTGCAAAACAAAACGAAGCTCAGGCTCTTGAAACAAAAAACTATAGCCTCAATGCAATTAAAAGAGAGCTTATAGGTGCTGCTCAAGGCGAAGAAGCTCGCATAGCTTGGATGCTCAGAGACGATACCCAGCTCGCGGAAGCCTTGAAATATTTGCGTAGCGATGCGCTTTACAAAAACAAAATGAAAGCTCCGCCAAAAACGCAACAAAAAAATGACAAAAAAGCAAAGCCAAAAAAATGACAAAAGAATCAACCGTAGTTGTTCCGCTTGGTAGTTTTGTTCGTCGTGGGTTAAGTGGCGCGGTACATTATTTTATGTTTATTCTGGAGACTTTCAGAAATATTTTTGCTGCTGTGCAATGCCATCATTTAACCGTTGAGCAAATGCACCGCATAGGCATAACCAGCATTCCACTTGTGGCAACAACATCTATTTTCACAGGCAGCATAATGAGCTGGCAGCTCACATACCAATTCGCAGATATGATTCCACTCACTTATGTTGGAATGGCTGTTGGAAAATCTGTTATGACTGAGCTAGCCCCTATTTTAACGGCTATGGTTTTGGCAGGGCGTGTTGGTGCATCTATGTGTTCCGAGCTTGGCACAATGGCTGTAACCGAGCAACTGGATGCCTTCAATGTTTTGGGACTAAATCCCTACAAGTTTTTAATTGTCCCCCGCATTTCCTCTGCGGTTATAATGCTTCCTGTTTTAACAATACTCAGCATTTTTGTGGGACTTTTGGGCGGTTTTGTGGTTGCTTATTTATATAAAGAAGTTACCTTTCACACTTTCTTTTCTGGAGTTAGGTTAAGCTATAAAGACTGGGATTTTGCTGTTGGTTTAATAAAATCTGCGCTTTTTGGATTTTTTATATCCAGCTATGCCTGCTATTTTGGCTACTATACAACCAACGGCGCGGAAGGTGTTGGCAAAAGCACAAAGGCAACTGTGGTATTCAGCATGACATCCATTCTTATAGGCGGCTTTGCTTTATCCAAGATTTTGCTTATTTGAGTTGTTCTCTATAAATCGCACACCAAAATAGTGGCATCGTCCGTGAGTTCTTCGCTCTTGCAAAACTTATCTACTCTATGCAAAAGCGTGTCCACAAATTCCTTGCAGCTTTTATTTGAAGATTCTTTCATAAGTTCATGAATGCGGTCGTGACCAAATTGCTCCTTTGCAGAATTAGTCGCTTCGTTTATTCCATCTGTGTAAAGGCCTATTCGGTATTCCCCATTTAGTTTCAGAACTCTATCTTGTACTTTTATCTCTGGCATCATGCCAATAAAAAAACCAGATGATTTTAGCAATTCTATTTCGCCTGTTCTTTTATTCATAATGGGCATTGGGTTATGTCCCGCGCTGGTGTATATGAATTCATTTGTGTTTTTTAACCATATTGCATAAAAGACAGTTATGAACTTTCCGCTGTCCACTTCAGATACCAAGGTGTTGTTTATTGCCTTTAGCGTTTCGGCGGGGCTTACTCCGTTGAATGGCGAAGATTTTAGCATTATTTTGAACATGCTCATAAGCATTGCGGCAGCAGAACCGTGCCCAGAGACATCGGCAACCACAAAGGCTATAGTATTGTTGCTCAGTTCAAAACAATCGTAGTAATCACCGCTAACATATAAATTGGCTTTGTATGTTGCAAATACATCTGAGAGCCCTTTTGGAAAACTTGTGGGGAGCAGTTGCTGCTGAATAAGGCTCGCCGCTTGCAAGTCTTCTTTTAAACTTTTATGCGCTTTTTGCAATTCTGTGTGAGTTAGGTTTAATTTTTCATTTACTTTCACCAAATCTTCGTGAACTCTAAAAGATTCTATTAAAAGCCCAACTTGCGTAACAATTGCATAAATCATTGCCGTATCTTCGCCGGTTATTGCAGCGTGGTCTGTTAAATCTAGCCAAAGCAAGCCTTCGCATTTGAACTGCTTGCATTTAATGCAGGAGCTTCGCCTAATGTCTTCTGTGGGGGCATTTATGGCAAAGCCGGAATCTATATTTGTCCAGCAAAACTGATTTTTTGAGTTGAAACTGGGGCAATTTGTTTTTTGGCATTTTTTGACTTTCCAGCACTCGTTCAAGGCTCTTTTAAGCAAAGGAAAGGTTATATAAGCTTTGCACCCAAGCAAAGAGAATGAATCCGATTCTGGAACAGAGTTTACAAAAATATGCTTGTTTAAAAAAATAGCATCGGCGTATTCACCTGCCATAATGTTTATTTCAGGGCGAAAATCTCTAAGTTTTTCTTTGTCAAAACCAACGCTGTGCAAAGGTTTTAGGCAAAATTTTTCGGAATCTATGCCGAGCACCATAACCCTTCTGTAGCCAGCCAATTCCCTAAAGCCAAGACACAGGCCGTTGAACAATTCCTCCATATTCTGCGCCTGTGTTGTTATTTTTCCAATTTCGTTGGAAGTAAAATATGCTTGTACCTGTTTTTTAAGCGTATCTGCTAAACCAGAAACATTCTCACTTATTGATTCAGATGTGGTCATTACAAGTGGTAAATATAGCAAAAAAATTTCTATATTCTTTTCTCACACAAATAACAATTCAGAGAACCCAGAGAATAACATGAACGAAAAAATGCCAAATTCAGGCAATAAAGCTGCGCCAAACTCGGCTGAGTCTTGGTTTGAATTCATAAAAACGGATTTTTGGCCGAGGCACGGAACAAAAGTCATAATTGCCCTTGTGCTTGTGGTTGTGGCTATTTTTGCCACTATCCAGCATTTAGATTCCTCCCTTAAAAAAGAATCTGCAATGGCAGAAGAGCTTGGAAAAGGCTTAGATTACATATACGTTGGCAAAGGAGATTCCGCACTGGCGGCTTTTGAAGGAGCAATTCAAAGCGGAGCCCTTAAAGGACTCTCCCTTGCAAAGGCAGCTCTTTTGAGCGGCAACCTTTACCTGCAAAACAGCAGGCTAGATAGTGCCGAAATTCTTTACAAGCAAGCCTTAGCTAATGCCTCTGGCGTTGAACTAATAGCTTCTGCAGCAGAGCACGGGCTTGCGGTGGTGGCTATGGAAAAGCAAAACTATTCAGAGGCAATTTCGCTTTTGAACCAATTTGTGAATAAATATGGCAAGCGCACCGGAGATTTGGCAAAGAGATACTCAAAAACCGAGCCTGTGGATATGGTTCCAACCGTCCCAGATGCTCTGTGGAAATTAACCCTTTGCTACCTAGAAACAAAAGATACAGACAAGGCAAAGCAAACCGCTCAAAAACTTTTGAAAATTTATGGAGATTCACCAAAAGCCGCAGATGCCTCAAAGCTACTTGCGACCATGTAAGGAGAAATAAATATGTTAACTTGGATAAGTGAAAATGCCAAATGGGTAATCTATATATCCATAGCAGGGATAGCCGCTGGTTTGTTGTTTATGGATATGTCTTCTTTGCAAATAGACAAAAGGCCTCCGGTGGGCACAGTCAACGGCGAAAAACTTTCAAACGATTTATTTGATATGCGCCTGCGCCAAATACAGAGCCAGCAAAGCGGGCTTTCCAACGAGCAAGCCTTCCAGCTCAGAGAAAATTTGTTCAACTCTTTTGTTCAGCAGCATTTAATACAAAAACTGATTGCAAATGTGAAAATAAAGGCCTCTGTATATGAAATGTCCAGAGACTTGCGCAACGACCCGCCGCAAGGCATAGACAGAGAACCTTCCTTTCAAACAGAGGGCGTTTTTGATTTCGCAAAGTACGAGGCTTGGCTCTCTAACCCAGAGACCTACAATATTCCCTTTATGGTGGAATACGAGAATATGCTTAAAACCGCAAAAATTCCAGAAAAGCAACTTCGCGTTTTTATCAGCGCAGGCGTGCATCCCTCAACCTTAGAAGCCAAATACAGAGTGCTGAACAGAGAAACAAAATTTGAGCTTTTGAACGCACAGGGCAAACCGAGTTCCTTTGAAGATATTTCCATTTCGCAAGGTTCAATAGATTCTCTTTTTAAAGCAGAGCCGGATAGTTTTTATGTGGCAGAAGATTTGGCTAAAGTAAATTATGTTGCTCTTCCCATTGCTCCCAGCGAAAAAGATGTGGAAAGCACTTATGAATATGCCAAAATGCTGCTTGCCCAAATAAAAGAGGGAGCAGATTTTGCAGAAATTGCCCGCAACAGTTCCGAAGACCCAGGTTCCGCTGTTCAAGGCGGCGAGCTTGGCGATTACACTCCGCACGGAAGGTGGGTAGCAGAATTTGATAGCGCAGCATTTGCCTTGGATTCTGGCAATATAAGCGAGCCTGTGCGCTCGCAGTTTGGCTACCATATAATTCAAAGCCTTGGAAAGAGAATTGAAAACGAAGAAGAACAAGTGAAAGCAAGGCACATACTTCTCATTGTCAACGCAACCTCAGAAACCATAGACAGCCTTGAGGCAATTTTGAACGAAGTGAAAACAGCGGTGGATGGCGGCAAAAGTTTTGAAGAAGCAGCAAAAGCCAAAAACTTAACGCCCCAGAATTCCAACTGGTTCAAAAGAGGCGGCGAAATTTCGGAACTTGGGCATATATCCGGGTTATCTTCTTATGCCTTTTTCAATCCCTTGCGCCCAAAAGATGATTCTAAAACCTCTGAAGTTTTGCAAAACCCAAAATGGATAGCTCTGTTTGAAAAATCTGGCAATTTAGCTGCCGGCTCAAGGAACGCAGAATTTGCAAAAACAAAAATTGAGCAAAATCTAAAATCAAAAGCCAAAGTAGATGCTATTGCAGACTATTTAAAAGCAAATATTAGCAAACTTTCCGAAATTACCGTTTTAGACTCTGCATCAAAAAATATTTTGGAAAAGGCATCAATAGATTCCCTCACTGTTTCTTTTGAAAGCTATTTGCCCGGACTGGGCTACGCAAATTCCGAAATTTACAATGCCCTTTCAAAGGCAAAAGAAGGCACGTGGAGCGGCCCGTACACAAGCCCGCAAAACGCGGTACTTCTAAAGGTTCTCAAAAAAAGTGTGCCAAGCGAAGAAGCTCTAAACGCATCTGTAACAGACGAACTCTTAATGAATTGGCAATACTCCTCTTTTGGCGTATTTGACGACTATATGCGCAATTTGGAAGCCAGCGCAAATGTGGTGAATAATTTGGATTTGTATTATAGGGAGTAGTTTTATGTTGTTTAATAATGCCCCCCCCCCCCCCCCCCCCCCCCCCTATTATATAAACGCGGATTTTGTCGGCTCCGCAGGCAGGGAGCTGACATTATGAGAAAGATTGAACCTGTTCTGCTTATGGCAGGCATTTTGCTTGTTTTGTCATTAGCCTCTTGTGGAGGCGGGGCAAAACCAAAAGATTCCGATTCAGGTGCAGACTTGCATCAGACATTGAACGGCGTACCCTGCCCCAACGCGAGCGACTTTAGAGGCACTGGCATAGGCAACGACGAAAACGAGGCTCTTGCGCAGGCGCGCTCAAACATGGCTCTGGAGCATTTTTCCCAGAAATTTAAATCCAATGTCAATATAAGCGGGCAAAATATAGACAACATTGCCAGTACAAGCACAAAGACAAGCATAGACCAAGAAGCCGCCCTCGCAAACGCACAGGATGCCAAACTGCATTTCTCTACCAGAAAAGGCAGCAAAACAGGAGTAGTCGCCTGCATGAGCCGCTCCGATGCCGCCAAAAGCTTTGCGGAACGTATGCGACCAATAGCTGATTCCCTTAAATTCGCCACGAACAACGTTATTGAAGCAAAACACCCCAAACTCAAAAGCGAGGCTTGGCAGAAAGCAAAACCCCTGTATAACAAATTCATAGGCTTGTACTCCATTATCCAAAGTTTGGACAAAGAAAAAGCCACCCCTTATGAACCAGTAAATGCGCTTTACTCAAAGGCTGAAACCTATTATCTAGACTTTTGCCAAACCGCCAAGCTGTACTGGAACCCAGAGCAAGACAATGCTTATTCGGAGATAGCCTTCTCAAAGCTCTCCAAAAATTTGAAGCTTGAAAAAGCCAGCTGCAAAGGTAATGGCCTCTCTCTCATATACAAAAATACAGGGCATAAATGTGACATAGCTGGCATATCTAAATGCTCGCACCAGCCTTCTTTGCTCATAGCATCTTGCGAAGGTGCGGAATATCGGCTTTTGGAATATCAAAATATTGAAACTTATCATAAAAAAGAAGAAACAGCCAAAGAAATGCTGCAAGAAAAATTGAAAAATGAAAGCTTCTGGGATAAATGGGAACTAGAAATCAAACAATGGAGCCCTAAATGCGAATAGCAATGCTTTTAATAGCCTTAATATCAATTTTTTGCTTTGGACAAAATTTAAGCCCTTTGCCAAAACAACTACAAGGTATAATTCCCGATTTTGACGTACTCACGATAGAGAACGAATTTGGGTTAAACAAGGATAACCTAAAAGAAAACTTAAAGAAAACTAGAGCCAAACGCATTGCCCTTTCTTTTTTTGCTACTTGGTGCGTGAATTGCAAAGAAGAGTTCAAACTTTTAAGAGAAAACGCAGGCGAGATTGAAAAAAATGGAGTACAGGTATATTTAATAAACGTTGGAGAAAGCATTCACAAGATGGGAGATAAAGTAAGCAATATGGTAAAAAAATATGCAGGCAATTCATTCCAATTTTATTTTGACCCTGCTGGGAATTTATTGAAAAAATCTGGTTTGGTAGAAAAAGACGGCAGTTTTCCTTTGCCTCTGACCTTTATCTTGGATTCTAATTTGCACGTTTTGAGTGTTTTGCAGGCAATAGACGAGAATGATTATCCGCAAATTTTATGGAATGGTTTATGAAAAAAATATTTATTTTATGTCTTTTTGCTGTTTGCTATGCAATGGCAGCAAAGAAAAGCGTTGCGGTGTTTCCATGCTGGGGCGATTTGAACGACAAAGAATTGAAGCAACTAAGGTTTAAGATAGAGACGATTGGGGAGAATACTTTGCTACAAGGCGGCGGTTTTAAATTTATACAACACGACTTGCTAGACAAAGGCATAGACAATAAAAAGGTTTATATTGCCTGCAAAGAAGGCGGCACCTGCGTTGGAGATTTGACAAGAGATGCAAACGCAGACTACGGAACATGGTGCCAGGTTGAAAAAACTGGAGGCAAATTGATATTATATTTTCAATTGTTTGACAATGAGGAGAACAGCAATCTATATACCAATATGTTCAGAGACTTGAAAAATGTAGATGATGTTCTTAAAATTATAGATAACGAAATTCCAACCGCTTTCAAAAGAATACTACCCAAAGAACCACCACCACCTTCCAAACCATCTCCTGTAGTAGCCACAAAACCACCAACCGCAGCTCCTGTTCCTCCTCCCAAACCTAAATACGTTCCACCTGTAGAACCTGAGCCTATTGCTCCTATAATTAAAAAGAATAAATTAGAAGAATATGACGAAAGAATAGAAAAAGTTAAAAAATTAATCAAAAAGGGTGTTGAAAAAAATAAAGAAGAAATTCAAAAGGAATCTTCCATTTTATGGGCTGGTGATAGAGAAATTTTGTATATGGATAATGAAAAAAAAGCTGCTGGATGGTGGATTGCTTTGAATGTCGATCCCAGCTTTGGACTAGGCAGTTATATACAGGGAGATATATGGACTGGACTTGCGTTATCTAGTTCGGAAATACTTGGTATTTCTCTAGTTGCAATTGGGATGGCATATATGAAAAATTCTAAAGTAGCCATTGCAGCGCTAGGGACGAGTATTGCAGTTACTAGCTATGTAAACGGAATAATAGCCCCATTACGTTATCAAAAAAAATATAATAAAACATTGAAAGATGCGTTAAACATTAATAAAGATCAACGAGGGTTCGAAAAAGTTCAAGAGTTAATTGATATGGGTGTTGAAAAAAATAAAGAGAAAATTCAAAAAGAATCTTCATCTTTGTCACCTGACGAAAAAGGACTTTTGTGGAAAAACAATGAGAAAAAAGCTGCTGGATGGTTGGCTTTTGCAAATCTTTATCCCTTTCTTGCAGTAGGTAGTTATATACAGGGAAATATGGTGTTTGGAGTTATACAAAGTACTTTGCAAATTGGAGGTATTTTTGCAGCAGAGGCATCTCACAAAACATTAGGAAATATTATGCTGGGTTCTGGCGTGGCTATTGGCTTAATAGCTCCATTTGTTTATCAAAGCAGATATAACAAATCATTGAAAGATGTGTTAAACATTGATGATAATTATGATAATTTTTATGATAGTTTTTCCTATTCCATAGAACCTTTAATTGTCCCAAGAGACGGAACACCAGCCGTTGGGCTGGCTTTCAATGTGAGGTATTGAAATATGGTTTTTGGAATGCCATATTGCTATATTTTGTTATATGAAAAACCTAGGTTTTGGACTAATGCGGTTGTCGCAGACAAACGCAAGTGATGCGGGGTTCTGACAAAAGAATCGTTTTACCCTAAAAAACTTTCCTGCTACCTCAACGCTCTAATTTGCGGTTATAAATCACTACACAAAAACTTCAGCAAATTAAAATGCTTTATTCCATTCCTTGAATTACCAGAAAATTCATCCATAGACACAACGAACTTTGGGTAGTTATCCTTTATCCTCTCCAAATTGCCAAATTCGCGTTCTATGGTTTTGTCATCGTGCAATAAATAGCAAACTTGCACATATATTTTTTCACCTTTTTTTCTCGCTATAAAATCAATCTCCCTATCGCCATCGCAACCTATCGCAACTTCATAACCGCAATAAAGCAAATGATTATATACAGCGTTCTCCATTATTTTACCAATATCTGTTTGCTTGTACTCAAAAATGGCGTTTCTAAGACCAATATCCTCAAAATAAAATTTCTCGCCTATTTCAAATACTTTTTTGCCCACAATAGATTCACGTTTAACCTTGTGTATAAAAAAGGCATTAGCTAGTTTATTCAAATAATCTATAACCTGCGAAGCGGCTATGCTCACTTTTTGGGATTTTAGATAATCGCTTATTTTTTTTGCAGAAAATAATTGCCCCGTATTATCCGCCAAAAACAGAACCAAATTTTCCAAAAACGCAGTATTGCGAATCTTATTTCTTGCAATAACATCCTTATATATAACCGTGCTGTAAACACCTTTTAAATATTGATAAACTATTTCATCTTCCAATTCCAAATGTCTCAAATAAGGCATACCGCCAAATTTAAGATATTTAAAAAGGGTATTTTTATCATTTTGCAAATTGTGAAACTCGCAAAACTCCGTAAACGACAAGCTATGCACGGGAATTTCTATATATCTGCCGCTCAAAAAAGTTGAAATCTCACTGGATAAAAAATTAGCGTTGCTTCCTGTGCAATATAAATCGTATATGGGATTTTTAAGCAAACTGCGCATAGTCTTTTCAAACTTTTTTATCTCTTGAATTTCGTCTATAAACACATAATTTTTACTCTTATCGCTTGTTCTGCTTTTTATGTATTTATTCAAATCATCTGAGGTTTTTATAAAATCAAATAATAAATCCTCCTTATCAATATAAATTATATTCGCATTTTTATCAAGCCGTTTTATCTGCTTTATTATTTGCTTCAAAACATAACTCTTGCCCACCCGTCTCTGACCAGTGAGTACCTTTATTATTTGCTTTCCGATAAAGGCTTTTATCTTATCGGAATACCTTTTTCTCTGTATAACGTCATTTTCCATATTTTGCCCATAAGCTAAACTTTTATATAAATATAGAAAAGTTTAGCACATGTGCTAAACTTTAATTGCTGCCGCCAAATTTTGAGCCAAGCCTCTACCAGACGTAGATGAATATTCAAATATACATTACACGCTTATAACTTTGGAGCAATATTATTATGAACTTTATGAACTTTATGAACTTTATGAGCAAAATGGATATGCTCGTTGCAGATAGCTTTGCACCAAGCATATAAATACGCAATCCTGAAAATCCTAAAAATCGGGTGAATCGGGGTTCTGACAAAAGGAATTTCTATATTAACCCCTATGGAAAGAAAACTTTCAAAACAGAAAATAGCCTTGAACTATTTCATAAAGCACCAAAAGGAGCTTTGTAAGCGTTTTTTTGGCAAAGAATTGTTGCTCTCTGGCAGGAAAATAATAGATGCTTTCGATTCGCTTGGAGAGGCTGTTGAAATTGGTGAGCAAAAATTCGGAGCTGGAAACTATTCTGTTTACAAATGCTTACCAGACGATTCCGCGTATAGCATAAACATACCTTATTCCTTGCGTTTGGATAATGCCTAAAAATTCATTCGCCATAAATTATGATTCTGAAATTGGCGAAATCATAGTAAATATTTCTGCTTTTAACCAAAAAACAGGCATTGGAACAAATCTAAGAGCACTTTGGGATACAGGTGCAAATTGTTGTGTTATATCGGAAACCATTGCTAAAAAACTGAAACTTCCAAATATAGCAGAAGTTCAGATGAAACACGCTAATGGTATAGATATTGTGAAAACCCATATGTTATCTCTGATGCTGCCTAACAATATTCTGTTCAAAGATATTAGAGCAATGTCTTGCAAGCCCATTCATAGTTTTGATATGATTATCGGAATGAATGTAATAAGCAAGGGCGATATGTCTATTGTTCATAATAAATCTGGCATTAAATTCTCGTTTAAATACCCGCCAACACGCACCAAATAATCTACGGTATATCCAGCAATCGGGAAAATCGGGGGAATCGTGGTTCTGACAGAAATAAATGCGGTTGTCGTAGTTGTGATGTGTAGATGCTTGTGCAGAATTATTCGGAGCTTATGGGAGAGGGTTAAGGCAAATTTTGTATATTACGGTTAAACAGGAGATTCATATATGGACTGGCTAAACAACATTCCCGCTAAAAGGACTAAAGAAGGTCGTTTGATGTTGCTTCCGGCTAACAAAGAACCAACAAAACTAGTCAAGGAAGTTACGCCTAAATTCAAAAAAATTGCCAAGCAGAGGATAACTAGCAAATTTTCTGGAGTGCTAAGTTAATGCTTATATGAAAAACCTAGGTTTTGGACTAATGCGTTTACCGCAGACAAACGCAAATGATGCGGGAAGCATAGATATAAAGGCTCTTTGCCGATTGGCAGATGCTTTTCTTGAAAAAGGCTTTACATATTTTGATACATCTTATGTTTACCACAATGGCAAAAGCGAAAATGCCTTTAAAGAGGCTGTTGCAAAGCGACACCCAAGAGAAGCATACCTAATTGCAGATAAACTGCCTATGTTTTCCATTAAGGAAGCAAAACAAATGCTCCCTATTTTTAACGAGGAATTGAACCGCTGTGGCGTGGAATATTTTGATTATTTTTTGCTGCACGCACTTGGCAGGGATACTTTTCGCATATCCGAAAAAATAGGCGCGTTTGAATTTATAGCAAAGAAAAAGGCAGAGGGCAAAATTAAAAAAATGGGTTTTTCTTTTCACGACAAGGCGAATGTGCTAGACGAAATTTTAACAAGGCATCCAGAAATGGAATTTGTGCAGCTCCAAATAAATTACATAGACTGGGAAGATTCAGGGATTGAATCTCGCAAATGCTTTGAGATTGCAACAAAACACAAAAAACCTATTATAGTTATGGAACCTGTGAAAGGCGGCACGCTTGCAAACATTCCAAAAGAAGCAGAGGAAATATTTAAAGCTCACAATCCAAAAATGTCCGTTGCTTCGTGGGCTATTCGCTATGCGGCTTCGCTCAATAACGTGATAATGGTGTTAAGCGGAATGAGCAACGATGCTCAACTCGCAGACAATATGAATTATATGCTGGAGTTTGAGCCGCTTTCAAAAAAAGAATTTGGGATTATAAACAGCGTAGCTCAAATAATCAAAACAGGCATTGCAATCCCCTGCACCGCTTGCCGCTATTGCGTAGAAGGCTGCTCCGAAAAAATCCCCATTCCAGAGCTATTTTCCATTTACAACGAGTTCAAAAAATATGGCACTCTCCAAAGCCCGCCAAAAGGCGGCAAAGCCTCTGACTGCATCTCTTGCGGCAACTGCGAGGAGCATTGCCCTCAGCATTTGCCGGTGCGCAAGTATTTGAAAAATATAGCTGAGATTTTGTAGATTCATAAAAATGCGGCTAACAAAAATTTACACACGCACCGGAGATAAAGGCTCCACTTCTCTTATTGGCGGCGAGCGAGTGCCAAAATCTAACCTGCGTTTGGAGTGCTATGGGACTATTGATGAATTGAACGCTTTTATAGGCAAATTGAAATTCCTCTGCAAAACTAGCAAGGCAACTAGCGAAAATTTGAACAATATTCAAAAAATGCTTCTCAATATTGGAGCTGTGCTTGCAACCCCAGAGGGCAAAGAATGGAAAGGAATGCCAAGCATAAACGAAACGCATATCAAAGAATTGGAAACGGAAATAGACAAAATGAACTCTAAACTTAACCCCTTAAAAGAGTTCACAATCCCAGGGGAAAACGAAATAAATGCTCAGTCCCATATTTGCCGCACGGTTTGCCGCAGAGCAGAGAGAATTTTAGCCAGAGCAAAAGAAAATAAAATAGCCATAGACGATTTTGTTATGGCTTATATAAATAGGCTCTCGGATTATTTTTTTGTGTTGAGTCGCTACTCTACCCTATCCCCACCACAGCTCTAATCTCTTCCATAAAAGGCTTTGAAACCGCCCTTGCTTTTTCTGCACCATAAGCGAGAATTTTATCTATCTGCGCTGTATCTGAGAGTAGTGCTTTATATTTTTCCCTCGGTGCAGCGAGGTGTTCTTCCAAAAGTTCGCGCAAGGCTTCTTTTGCGTGTCCCCAGCCCAGCCCGCCTGCGCGGTAGCGAGCTGCCAAGGCGGTGCTTTGTTCTTCGCTTGCAAAAAGTTTATACAAGGCAAATACATTGCATTTATCTGGGTCTTTTGGCTCTTCTATCGGTTGGCTATTGGTAACTATTTTCCCGATTTTTGACTTTAGTTCCTTGGGTTCCAAAAAAATTTCAATGGTATTGCCATAAGATTTGCTCATTTTGCGGCCATCCAACCCAGGTATTATATCTGTTTCTGCTTGAATAAGAGGTTCGGGCAAAACGAAAATATCTTTGCCGTATTGTTTGTTAAAACGCTCTGCAACATCGCGGCTAAATTCAACGTGCTGTTTTTGGTCTTTGCCAACTGGAACAACATTGGATTTAAACATCAAAATATCCGCATCCATAAGGCAGGGGTAGCAATAAAGCCCCATATTAACGCCGTCATCGCTGTCTGTGCCAGCAGCTTGGTTTTTTGCAACCTTGTCTTTGTATGCGTGGGCACGGTTCATAAAACCTTTTGGCGTAAAGCAACTGAGCAGCCAAGAGAGTTCAAAAATTTCGGGAATATCGCTTTGCTTGTAAAACAAGCCTTCTTCGGGGTTAAGCCCAAGAGCGAGCCAAGTTGCCGCAACTTTGTAGGTGTTGCTTTGCATCTCTTCCCTGTTGTGCACGGTTGTGAGGGCGTGATAATCCGCCATAAAATAAACTGTGCTGTATTTTTTTGCAAGTTCCAAAGCGGGGCGTATCGCTCCAAGGTAATTCCCCAAATGCGGAGTACCTGTTGGTTTAATGCCAGTTAATGATATAGGTTTAGACATTATCCCAACATCTCCAAAACTTTGCCAATTCTCGCATTGCACTGCGCGAGTACGGAAATTGCAGCTTGCTGCTTTATTTGCGAAGAAGCAAGCACGGTGCTTTCTTTTGCAATGTCTGCATCCATAATTTCGCTGGAATATTTGCTTAAAGTAATATCTTTGTCTCGCAAATCATCATTGTGTATATCCAGTCTGCTAATTATGGCACCCATATAAGTACGTACTGTTGTAACAGAATGAAGAGCAAAATCCAAATCGTCTATGGCTCTGGTTGCACCATTCTGGGTAGCTAAACTAAAAGGATAAGGATGTATATCCACACCCGCAGTATATGTATGTATGCTTGAATCCAAACCCAAACTTTTTGCCGAAATTTCTGGAATGGAAATTCTCATCTCATCCGATACTCCATTGGCATAGCCAATGTGCAAAACACCTTGACGGCTTTCTATTTTCTTATCTGCATCATCATATCCAACAGTAAAAGGTTTCCAATCTTTTAAATCTCTTTTCTCATCTGAAAAAGAATCCCCTTTGTTTCCAAAAATCTGTTTGGAATTGAATATTGAACTCATCGCTATGCGGTCCACTTCGTGTAATAGTTCCACAGCTTCTTGGTTAAGATAAAAACGTTCCGTGCTGGATACGGTATCATTTGCGCTTTGAACGGCAAGTTCTCTGACACGTTGCAAAATACCATGCACTTCATTGCAAGTTCCATCTGCTATTTGCAAAAGAGATGCACCATCAGTTGTATTCTGTGTTGCTTTGCCTATTCTGCTAATCTCGCTGTTTACATTTTTTATCTCATAATTCCTGAAAGGGTCGTCCTTTGCCTGATTTATGCGGACTCCAGTAGATAACCTCTCCATTGCACGAGAGAGATCCTTGTTGTGAAAACGGAGTTGTCTTTGATTCATCATAGACGAAACGTTGAACAGTGTGCTAGAAGACATAATAACCCCCCTATAAGAAATTCATCAAGGACTGCTGCATTAATTTTGATGTAGCAAATAAACTTGCATTGTAAACCGCCTCTGCGAGCGAAAATTTGGAAAGAACTTCTGCAAAATCCACATCTTCTATCTCGCTACGCGCCTTTGTATTGGTAATCGTCAAATCTTCATTGCGGTCAAAAGTTAGCTCTACCCTGTTAAGCCTTGCGCCTTCAACTGCCTGCTCTGCCAAATTTCTTTTGCGAGCCACATCAACATTATCTATGCTTTTAGAAATTTGCGGCTGGTCATTATACCAAAGCCCTTGCATAAGGCTTATTATTTCCTTAAAGGAATCTGTTTGTTTTTCACCATCTTTGCCAAAAAGCGCATCTGGATTTGAATTTATTTTCAGCGTTATGCCAGTATCTATTTCACGAAGAATTTCTCCGCTCAGGTCTAATGAATTGCGGTAGATATATTCAAATTCCATTTGAGGTCTCTGACCAGTCGGTTTTAATTCACCGAAAACCCATGGAGGGGTCGTTGGGTTTGGTGGTGGTGGTGGGATGTACTCGAAAAAAGCCCTTTTTGCATCTTCGCTTAAAAGCGTGATGGTGCCGTTTACGTAGTCTATTTCGTAGTCTGCCACAACACTAGGGTCATCAGGTGGAACCACGTGGCTTTTTTCTTGCAAACCCGTAAGTCCGCTAACAGAACCTGGTATTATTCGCTGAACCAAAGGATTAGCTGGTATCTCTACTAAGTTGGGGTCATCGTAATTGGCATCGTAAAGCTGCATTGTAATTTTTTGGTCTGGGTCAAAAACAGGACGGTCAGGGTCATAGTTAGGGCTTCCAAATAGATTTGATGGATTTGGGTTAGCGAAGGGTACTGGCGGTGGCGGCGTAGTTCTGCTTTTGTAACCATCAAAGTAAATCGCATCGCCTTTTTTAATTTCGTAAGGTAGCTGGTTTGTCCATTTGCCGCTGAATATATAGCCGTCTTTGTGCTTGGTTTGGGCATTAGCCACCACTTGCTCCAAAAGCTGCCTTACTTCAAGATTTACGAACAGCCTTTGTTCGTGATTTACCGTGTCGTTTGATGCTTGTATAGCAAGGTCGTGAGCGCGGCCAAAAGCCTTGTTCATGCTGTTATGGGTATTTTCCAAGACGGTCATATAAACTTCGCCGTCTTTCATAGTTAATTGCTGTTGCCCAAGAGCACTGAGAATATTGGTGTATTTTAAGCCATTTGTAAAGCCAATAGGGTTATCGGAAGGCCGATTTATCTTCCTTTGGCTCGCAATTTGCTCATCAAGCGAGTTTAGCTTACCCAAGTTATGCTGCAAGTTGCGCATACTGGTATCATACATAGTTGTAAACGTAATTCTAGCCATACTTAAACTAGGTGCAAAAAACGTGCCAGATTGTTAGAACCTCATTTTTGGCTTTGTTTTGAAAAAAATGCACATTTTTGCAAACACTTGTTTGCAAAAATACGATTTTGGGGCCTTTTTTCCGTTTTTTTACGTCTAACAAGTAGAAAGAAAAAAATAGGAGAACTTTCTATGCAAGACAACCTACCCGAATTATTAAGCCCAAAAGTGGACGTAATTTTCAAATTGCTGTTCGGTGATGAACGGAACAAGGATTTGACTATCAGCTTCATAAGCGCAGTCTTAGGTTACAAAGACGGCGAATTGAAAAACATTTTCTTTTATGATACCCACCTGAAAAGGGCGAGTGCGGACGACAAGCTGGGGATTTTGGATGTGAAAGCCAAGCTGTCTAACGGGAATATCATAGACATAGAGATGCAGGTACACAGCGTTCCTGACGTAAGAGGCAGGATATCTTATTACAGATCGCATCTGCTTACCGAGCAGCTAGGCACGGGAGACCCGTACTCCAAGCTCAAACCTGTGAAATCCATAATAGTGGCAGATTTTGATTTTGTCCCCGAATCGGAGAAATGCCACACTATTTTTCAAACGCTAGAAAAGGACGAGCATTTCCCTTTCAATGATTTGGAAGAAATACACGTTCTTAGCTTGAAAAAATTATCTAAATTAGATAATGAGAGCTTGCGTGAATGGCTGAAATTTATTAAATCAGAGAGCAAAGAGGAATTTATGGAATTTGCAGAAAAAAGCCCAGTGTTTGAGAAAGCAGTAGATGTTTTGACTGAGGTCAGTGCAGATGACTATAATCGTATGCTTTATGAGGCGAGGTTAAAGGAATGGCGCGATAATAAGTCAAGAATGGATGGAGCCTATAATGATGGCAGTAATGACAAGAGCAGCGAAATTCTAGACCTCATAGATAAAGGTTATACTTCCGCCGATATTAAAAACCACCTCCACAAACAAACCCGCTCAGTAACTGCATAGCGAAGGGGCAAACCTCCCTCCCCCTAATCCTTCACGCAACGAACACTTTGCAGGTAGTCCTTACCTATGCTGCTCCAACGCACATCCTCGTAGTCGTAGCCCATGAGCCTGAGGTAAGCGTAGTCACTAGTGCGCTCACTCTCACTCCACCAACTGCCGTAGTAGACATTGAAGAAATAGCCACTAGAACTGCCGGAGCCGCCCGGCAGAGCCGCAAAGCCGTAATCGTCCGTGCCATTGCCGTTGCTATTCCAACCGCTCGTAGCTTTCAAATTTGTTCCCGCACCAGCACAACTACTATTGTCAGAACAGCTCGGATTGATGAATTTCATCAAAATATTCCATTCATCATTGCTAGGCAAATGCCATCCAGAGGGACACACAACCTTTGCTGCGTTCCAATTGTAGAGCCGTCCGTATTTCTCGCAATTGTCAGTCTTGCCGTCGTAGCAGACGCTGTTCTCTACCGCATAATTCATATTCTCTGCCGTCCAAGTTTGACTGCCGATTTCAACAGTTTTGTATGTTTGCCCACCGCAAGATAGAGTGTTATTGCCAGTTACAGCATTAGGACATTTGACTGGGATTCCGTTGCCTGAAGATGAAGAATCACCTTTACTGCTTGAACTGGAACTACCATTGCTAACCGAAGACGAAGAACCGCCTTTATTGCTGGAACTGCCACCTCCAGATGATGAAGATTTGCCAACAGACGAAGACGATTTGCCGCTCTGTGTATTTTGGACACAACGCACAGAATATAATTTGCTCTTATCATCGTAATCACTGCTCACTTCCTCGTATTCATAATCTATTTTCCAGTGCCAAGCATAGTCCTCATCACCCTCATCAGTTGCACTCCACCAATAGCCGTATTCTTCGGCATCTGAGAAATCGCCATCAGAGTCGCCATAACCGCTAGGCAGAGCCGCAAAGCCATTAGCGGATTTCAATTTGGTTCCAGCTTCTTCTTCACCGCCTAAAGAACTTATCAGAGTTTCCCATTCCTCATTGGTAGGCAAATGCCAGCCAGAAGGACATACAGACTTTGCCGTTTTCCAATCATATAGACGACCGTATTTATTGCAGTTGGCAGATTTGCCGTCATAACATTTGCCGCCCGTAGCGATGTTGAGATTCTCAGCCATCCAAGTTTGATTGCCAATTTTAACGGTTTTATATCCACTGCCAACAGAAGATGAGGAAGCACCTTTATCTCCTGAACTGGAAATACTCGTGCCATCTGATGAAGACTGGCCCAGCTTGGAAGATGACGACTTACCTTTTGCAACAGACGAGCTAGATCCATCGCCGTCTGAGCCGCCATCGTCCGATGAGCAAGAAAATGTGAATGTAATGG
>Ga0268262_10001432_pt1 | contig 29565 bp, 16 predicted proteins | sample TergutNc150P3_FD_190354 | JGI IMG/M metagenome (GOLD analysis project Ga0268262, IMG submission 190354) | Nasutitermes corniger P3 segment gut microbial community from laboratory colony in Florida, USA - Nc150 P3 (SPAdes) (version 2) | ecosystem: Host-associated > Arthropoda: Insects >... | reverse complement strand
CTGTCAAGGAATGACTGTAAAATAAAGGTGTTGTTGTCATACAAGAACAGCGACACGCGGCCTCCGCATTCAAGCGTTATGGGCAAATCGAGCTCCCCGCGCAGGAGGGAGAGAGTCTCTGCGGGCAGATTGTATAAATCGGCAAAAGCGTCGGGGATTGTAAGCACATAGAGACTGCCCTTGCCGTACGCGCCGCATAACAACAGCGCGTGGCTTGAATGAGGGGTAAGAGCGGCTGAAAGCGGCCATATATCGTTTTCATTGTAGGCGATATGGGACAGTGTTATTTGAGAGGCGGCTTTTACATAACCGCAGTTGCCCCTGCCGAATTCGCTGTTGGTAAAAGTATCCGTTGTTATTTTTCTGTTTGTAACTTCAAGGGGCAGTATGTCCTCTATTCCAAGACCCGCCAGTTTTTCATAAAGCCCGCTTGTAATAAAAACCTTGCTTCCTTTCAAAAGACTTTGTTTTATCTTGTCTGCAATTTCCGCGTCCCATGCGGCGTCCGCTGTAAGAAATATCGTCTTTGCGTTTTCGGGGTAATAAGGATACGGATCCAGAGGGATGCCGCACATTCCCAAAAATTCATGAAGAAGCCGCTCTCCGTGAGAATGATAGGGCTTGTAACAGGCGATGCCGACAGGCTCCCCCATCTGCCCTATGAACAGATCCGCCTCGTCGTAGAACGCGCCGACGGCGGCGGTGTAAAGCGGGGCATTGACAAGTAACGGGAAACAGAAAAGCATCTGTTCGCGGCATTTAGCAAATAACGTCAAATACGCCTGTTGTACATAATCTTCCAGAGAACATTCAAAGAGGTCGAACCAGCCGCCGCCGTTTTTTCCGGGCTTTATGTGCTCCATCAGGCGGGGAAGGAAAAAACTTAAATAGCGCGGCAGATTTTGATGAGTGTAATTAGGATCGCGCGTTTCGGTTCCCGTATAGATCATGTCAAACATTTTTGATTCGTCATTAAGGTTATAGCCGTTAGCCTGAAAACTGTCGTACCAGTTGGGATATTTGATTATGCAGTTTACCTTTGGATTCGCCGCTTTCGCGTTTTTTATTATCACGTTTTCTGAAATATCGTTCATCAGCATAAGACGGAAAGAAGCCCAATCACGGTCTCCCTTAGCTTTTATACATGATTCACAGCGGCAATTTGTAAAATAAAAGTCGTCAAGAATTATTTCATCAAAAAGCTGCGCGGTGTAAGCGGCGATTTCTCCAAGCCTTTTGCGGTTTTCCGGGTCTGTAAAGCACATGCTTCCCATCAGCGTCTTTTTTACCGTAGTTGTAATTCCGCCGGATACCGTATAGCCCTTTTCAATAAACAGGGCTTTTATGGCTTCCATTTTTTTCTTTTCTACCAAAACTTCAGAACGGTAAGTTTCAAGGTAGATTTTATCCAGCTTGATATACTTGCCTGTTTTTTCAATATCCGCCCTTATCTGCTCAAGCGAGTTGTCATTCAGGTAACCTGCGGGCGCGTAAGTAACCGTTAAAAAGTTTTTATAATGCACTGATTTTATTTCCCCATTGTTACAATAACATTATGCACCTTATTGTCGCCAAAGGCGGGTAATACAGTTCCGTCATGCGGATTTCCGTCTACCGTTATTGATTTTATTCCCTTTTCCACGCCCGCGCTGTTATCCACCGTGATGTGATAATCCGCGCCCCGGAATCGGCGAGTAACGGTATAATTTTTCATGCTTGACGGAATGCATGGGTCGAGCAAAAGGCCGTCAAAGACGGGGCGCACTCCCAGAATGTACTGTGAAATACTGACAAATGTCCAAGCCGCCGTTCCCGTAAGCCATGAATTTTTCGCCTCGCCGTGATTAACCGCGTCCTTGCCCGCCACCATTTGCGCGTACACATAAGGCTCCATTCGGCGAAGATCGCTGTCGTCCTCGCGGTAGGCGGGGCAAATTTTTGTGTATGTTTCAAACGCGCGGTTCCCGTGCCCAAGAACGGTCTCCCCTATCGTAACCCAAGGGTTGTTGTGGCAGAAAATGCCCGCGTTTTCCTTGTATCCCGGCGGATAAGAAGAAACTTCACCTAACTCAATATGATAATCCTTGTACGCGGGCTGTAAAAGCACAATGCCGTACTTTGTATCAAGATGTTCTTTTACGGAATCAAGCGCTTTCTGCGCGCGTCCGTCATTAACACCGATGCCAGCCATAACCGCAAAGCCGTTGGATTCAATAAATATCTTTCCGTCCTCACATTCTTTACTGCCGATTTTTTTGCCGTGCGCGTCATAGGCGCGGAGGAACCAGCCGCCGTCCCAGCCGTGGTTGTTAACAGCTTCGGTCATCGAAGCGACGGCTTTTTCGGCGTACTGAGCCTCGTCATTGCGCCCGGTTCGGCGGCAAATCTCCGCGTATTCGGGGCCTGTAAAGACGAATATCGCCGCTATTAAAACAGATTCCGCTATGCCGCTTTCAAAATTCGCTGTTGTCTGAAAAGATTCGCCGGGCGTTTTGGAAAAGCAGTTAAGGTTCAAACAGTCGTTCCAGTCGGCGCGGCCAATCAACGGAAGCCCGTGCGGTCCTGTATGCGTTACGGTGTAATCAAAAGAACGCTTTAAGTGGACAAAAAGAGTGTCAGCTAACGCTTCGTTGTTGTCAAACGGCACTTTCTCGTCAAGAATGCCGTAGTCGCCCGTTTCCTTGATGTACGCCGCGACTCCGCAAATCAGCCACAGGGGATCATCGTTAAAGCCGGAACCGACTTCGTTATTACCGCGCTTTGTAAGCGGCTGGTACTGATGATACGCGCTTCCGTCGGGGAACTGCGTCGCGGCGATGTCCAAAATGCGGGCGCGGGCGCGTTCGGGAACAAGGTGAACAAAGCCCAATAAATCCTGATTGGAGTCGCGGAAACCCATGCCGCGCCCGATTCCCGATTCAAAATAAGACGCGCTGCGCGACATGTTAAATGTAACCATGCACTGGTACTGGTTCCAGATGCCCGCCATACGCGCCATTTTTTTGTCTTCGGCGTCGACTGTAAAGCGGCCGAGAAGAGTTTTCCAGTACTCATTAAGCGCGGCAAGAGCCTCGTCCGCCGCGTCCGGCGTTCCGTATTTAGCAAGGAGGTTATTCGCGGGTTTTTTATTTATTACTCCCTGCTTTTCCCATTTTTGATCCTCATGATTTTCGCAGTAACCAAGGACAAAAACAAAAGTTTTAGACTCGCCGGGCGCAAGTTTCGCCTTGATGCGGTGGGAGCCAATAGGAGCCCAGCCGGAAGCGACGGAATTTTTTGACTCCCCGTCAAAAACTACCTGCGGGTGATCAAAACCGTTATAGAGACCCAAAAAAGTCTGCCTGTCCGTGTCAAAGCCGTCGATTGGGACGTTCACCGCCCACACCGCGTAATGGTTGCGCCTTTCACGGTACTCGGTCTTGTGATAAATGCGCGAGCCGTCGATCTCAACCTCTCCTATGCTGAAATTGCGCTGGAAATTCGTCATATCATCGTTGGCGTTCCAAAGGCAGAATTCAATAAAAGAAAACATATCTATGCGTTTATCCACATTTGATTCATTGGTCAAAGTAACTTTATGTATCTCGCAGGTGTCGTGTAACGGCACGAATGAAATTTGAGAAAACGCAAGCCCGTTACGCGCCGAAGAAATGCGCGAATAGCCCATTCCATGCCGGCATTCGTAGCGGTCAAGCGCGGATTTCATCGGCATCCAGGAAGGAGTCCACACGTCGCCGCCGCAGACGCTGCCGTCGCGCAGGTAAAAATAACGCCCGCCCGCGTCGGCCGGCACATTGTTATAGCGGTAACGGGTAAGCCTTAACATACGCGCGTCGCGGTAAAAACAATATCCGCCTGAAGTATTGGAAAAAAGGCCGTAAAAATTCTCGCAGCCCAAATAGTTAATCCAGGGATAAGGGGTATCGGGGCGGGTAATCACATACTCCCGCGCGTTATCGTCAAAGTAGCCGTATTGCATATCATTCCTCCGTAATATGCATGATATAGTAGAAAATCGCCTAAAGCAATGATTTTAGGGACGGAACTGAACTGCCGGTGCCGCAAACTGTGTCATTTTGATACAAAATTCGCCCTTTTTCCAAACTGTATCATTTTTACCCAAATTATGATAACAAAAAGTGATAAATTCATATAAAAAATGACAAATTTTGCGCTTTTTTCATTTGGCACGGTTCTTGCTAATATATATACGACGACGAGGAAGAGCGGAAAAGTTGAAAAATGAAGGTTCGTTGAACCGCGTTATCCGTCATACCCCGCCGTATAAAGAGGTAAAAAAATGAAATCTTTAACTATGTATAATCCGAATGCAATTCAAAAGGTGTTACGCGATTTTAACAGATACTATGATTCATTCTTTGGGGATTTAATACGGTCTCCGGAAGAAAGGATTTTATACTATTCACCGGCGGTAGATATTCAGGAAAACAAAAACAACTATGTCATGAAGATGGAACTTCCCGGATTTAACGAAAAAAATATTGAGGTTGATGTTAACGGCGTTTACCTGAATATCGTTTCAAAACCGGAAAGAAAAAAAGAGAGAAAGGGCAAAGAAGACAAAAAACATACCGTGCGCGAAAAAAAGGGCGCGGCATTTAGCCGCTCTTTACAACTGCCTGCGGACGCGGATCCGAAAAAGGTAAGCGCGGTATTTAAGGACGGCATTCTAAGCTTAACTATTAAAAAACGCGGCGAATCTCAAAGGAGGATGATTCAAATTAATGCGGCATAAAAAAAGAGGAATTAAAAAAGTAAAAAAGGAGTACAATAGGTAAGGAATCCTTTCCTTGCCTATTGTTTTTATACTGTCTTTTTGGGACAGAATTGAACCGCCAACACCGCAAACTGTATCAAATTGACGCAAAAATTTCCCCTTTTTTTGTTACTGTGTCATTTTTACCCAAACTCAGTTAACAAAAGCAATAAATTCATGTAAAAACCGCTAAATTTTTACGTTTTTCGCGCTTGGCACGGTTCTTGCTAATATATACGCGTCGGTAAGGAAGAGCGGAAAGATTGAAACGGTTCGTTGAACCGGGATTTCCGCCGTAACCCGCCGGACAAAAGAGGAAAAGAAAATGAAATCTTTATCTTTATACCATCCAAACACAATCCATAACGCGCTGAGCGATTTTAACAGGTACTTCGATTCGTTCTTCGGAGATTCTATCCTTTCTCCGGTAGGAAGAGCTTTAAACTATTCGCCCGCGGTAGACATTCAGGAAACCGAGAACAGCTACGTTATGGAAATGGAGCTTCCGGGCTTTGATGAAAAAAACATCGAAGTTAATGTTGACGGCTCTAACCTGACCATCGCAACAAAGATGGAAGAAAACCAGGAGAAAAAGAGCGAAGAAGACGGGAAATATATCCTGCGCGAAAGAAGGAACGCTACCTTCAACCGCTCTTTCCAGCTTCCGGATAACGCCGATCCGTCGGCGGTAAGCGCCGCGTTTAAGAACGGCATTCTCAGCTTAAACATAAAAAAACGCGCTGAATCACAGAAGAGAATGATTCAGATAAATGCCGCATAAAAAAATATTAATAAATGTAAAAAAGTAAAAAGGGAACAAAGGGTAAGGGCGGCCTTACCCTTTGCTGTCTGTAATGGATACTGGACATTTATGCGGGATAACAATACACTTTCAATATGAAACTTGGCATTACAATTCTTTTTATACTTGCAATCCTGAATTTTTTAAGCTGTAAATCAAGCTCAGGAAATAACAGCAACGGTAAAACCGTTACAAGCAACAGCATGGGAAAATTTGACGGCTACGATTATGAATTCTGGACGGATTCCGAAGCAAAGGGAGAAATGACGCTTGGGGAAAACGGAGCTTTCTCATGCAGTTGGGAAAGTACAGTTGCAGAAAAAGGGAATTTTCTGGCCCGGTCAGGCAAGAAATTTGATTCGTCAAAATTACATTCCGCAGTAGGTGATATTTCCATTAATTATGATGCTGTAAAATATTCGCCCACAGGCAATGGCAACTCGTATTTGTGCGTTTACGGCTGGACAAGGGCGGGTAACGGGGCTCCGTTAGTTGAATATTACATCGTTGACAACTGGGGTAAATTCAACCGTCCGCCGGGATCATGGACAGGGGCGATATCCAAAGGAACAATCACGATTGACGGCGAAACTTACGACATATATCAAACCACAAGAACAAATATGCCTTCTATCGAGGGCACGAAAACCTTTCAACAGTATTGGAGCGTTAATAAAAAAAGACGTAACAGCGGAACAATCTCCGTATCGGAACACTTTAAGGCGTGGGAAAACATCGGCATGAAACTCGGCAATTTATACGAAACCGCTCTTTGCATCGAAGGCTACAACTTAAGCGGTTCCGCCGAAATTGCCTTAAACACGCTTTTAATAAACGGCGAGCCGATTAAATAAAACCGCGCGTTAAACCAATAAATAATTTCTAAGCTTTTCAAGGACTTCGCCGAAATCCAAAGGCTTCCCTACATGGCTGTTCATGCCGGCCTGAATGCATTTTTCAACATCTTCCCGGAATACGTTGGCGGTCATGGCGACAATAGGAATGGTTTTTGCTTTTGGTATATCCATGGCGCGAATTCGTCTCGTCGCCTCATAGCCGTCCATTTCGGGCATCTGCACGTCCATAAAGATCAAGCCGTATCTGTCGGGCGCTTCGCTGAATTTGCGCACGGCCTGTACGCCGTTTAACGCGCAGTCTATTTCCAGCTTTGTCTGTTCAAACAGAGCTATTACAATCTCGCGGTTTATTTCAACGTCTTCCGCCAGCAATACGCACTTTCCGGCGAACATTCCGGCAAGATCTATTCTTTTTTCCTCAGCCGCCGCGCCCGGAGAATTTTTTATTCCTTCTTCCAAACGAACGCTCTTTTTCACTTGAATGACAAAAGTAAAAGTAGAGCCTTTTCCAATCTCGGAATCAACCCAAATTTTACCGCCCATCATTTCTACAATGCTTTTGGAAATCGCAAGCCCAAGCCCCGTACCCCCGAATTTGCGCGACGTACCGGACTCCGCCTGTTCAAAGGACTGAAACAATTTTGCCTGCTGTTCCTCGCTTATGCCGATCCCTGTATCGCTTACGCTGATCTCTATGGTACAGACGCCGTTTTCCTCTCCCTTTAAACGCGCGGCAAGGCTTATAACGCCATGTTCAGCCGTGAATTTAATTGCGTTTCCAAGCAAATTGGTAAGCACCTGGGTCAGGCGCTGATCGTCTCCCAACATCGTACGGGGAATGGCGCTGTCAACATATATTGATAATTTTTGCTTTTTTTCTTCCAAACGGAAATTGATGACATTCACCACGCGGTTAATCAGTTTCTCAAAATCAAAATCCACAGGCGAAAGATGAAATTTGTTCGCTTCAATTTTTGATATATCCAGAATATCATTTATAACGCCCAACAGATGGGTGGAAGCGTCCTTTATTTTTCTTAAACAGTAATCTTTGCGGTCTGTGTCAGGAGCGGTTATCCCTATAGTCGTCATGCCGATTATCGCGTTCATCGGCGTGCGCATTTCATGGCTCATATTGGCGAGAAATACGCTCTTATGCTGGCTGTCCTGTTCCGATTTGGTCTTTGCGGCGTCAAGATTAATAAGAACGAAAATCAGCACAGCCGAGAGCGTAATGCCCAGTATGCTGAGGATAATAGCCATATTGGTAAGGCTTTTATAATACAAGTCCTTAAGGCTTAAAAGGCATAAATACCAGCCGTTAGGAAGCCTGCGGGCAAAGACAAAACTTTGCTCTCCTTTCCAATTCTTTATCGGTTCCGCGGAAAGAACCCCCTCCTCGGTTAATTTTTCCGTAAGGACAGAAGTTGGTATTTTTGGATCGGAAAATTTTAATCCCACAAAATCAGGATTACTGTGGACGAGCACGGTTAAATCCTGACTAACCAGCATTCCGTATCCGTATTTGGTAAAAGAAGAATCAAGAAGTTTTTTCCCGATAAAATCAATTCTTACATCAATACACACAACGCCCAATAAATCGTTTTTATTGCCGAATATACCGCAGGAGTATGTCAAAATAAATTCATCTGTTATAATATCCATGTACGGCAAAAGTTCTACAATACTGCTTCCGCCGCTGGCGATAGTGGCTTTATACCAGGGACGCTCTTCCGGCAAATAATCCGCGGGCGGCTCCATGCCAAGGCCGTTCAAAAAAAGAGTTTCGCCGGACTGTTTTTTTAAATAACCATATAGGCCGCTCAATCTTCCTTTGTCATTTAAACGTATGCGTTCCGATATATCAGCCGTATATTCCTGTAATACCTCTGAGCTATCGCCGTTCAAAATCATGGTACGCATAGCCTGCGCAAAATCAAAAAGAATAATCTTTGGTTCCAGCAAGTCAAAGTCAATTAAAGCCGAAACATAATCAAACTCGGTGTCCACATCGTTTACAAGATTAACCTGCATGATTTTGCTCATAAAGTTATAACTTAAAAAAGTTATCAATAAAAAAGCGAAGACCGTAAACACTAATTGAATATACAAAGGGCGTTTAGGTTTAATCTTTTGTATTAAAGCCTTTATATCAGGCATCAATTTCTCCTTGAGTTAAGACAAATAGTTATTCAGTTTATCCATAACTTCATTAATATCAATCGGTTTGCCTATATGGCTGTTCATACCCGCCCCAAGGCATTTTTCAATGTCTTCCTTAAAAACATTGGCGGTCATGGCAATAATGGGGATTGTTTTTGCCTTTGGATTATCAACAGCCCGAATACGCCGCGTCGCCTCATAGCCGTCCATTTCCGGCATCTGTATATCCATAAATATTAATTCGTACTTGTCCGGATTTTCCGTAAACATACGGACAGCCTGCATGCCGTTCTCCGCGCAGTAAATTTCAAGCTGTGTCGGTTCAAGCAGAGCCTGGACAACCTCGCGGTTTATTTCCACGTCTTCTGCCAGCAGAATGCGCCGCCCCGCAAAAGAGCCGTTAATAATCACCCGCGATTTTTCTTCTTCATGAATATTATCAACGCCGGTACATTCGTTGATAACATCAACAATGGAAGACGGAAACAGGGGCTTGGCAAGGAATTTGTCCACGCCCGCTTTCTTTGATTCCTCGGCAATCGCGTTCCATTCGGCGGCGGAAATCATTATCACTACGGAGTTTTCGGCAACCTTTGTTTTAAGTTTACGGGTCAGTTCTATGCCGCTCATAGACGGCATTTTCCAGTCCACAAAATAAATATGATAGGGGCCGTTCTTTTCAACAAGCCGCAGAGCCTCTTCTCCGCCTACCGCGGTATCGCAGTTTACGCCGAATCCCTGCATAACTTCACTGAAATAAGCCAGTATATCCGGGTCATCGTCTATTGCCAAAATACGGATATTGCTAAAATTTACATCCGGAGACAAAAGCCCGCTTTTTTCTTTTGACGTGCCGCGCTTCACTTTAACTGTAAAGGCAAAAATTGAACCTTTTTCGGATTCGGACTTGACCCAAATTTTTCCGCCCATCATTTCAACAATGCTTTTTGATATCGCAAGTCCAAGCCCGGTCCCTCCGTATTTGCGCGTCGTGCTGCTTTCTGCCTGCTGAAAAGAGTTAAACAGGCGTTTTTGCTGTTCGGCGTTAATTCCGATTCCCGTATCGCGCACCGAAATCTCTATGGTATAAAGACCTTTACTCTCTCCTTTATAATGCGCTTCAAGAGTGATAGACCCCAGCTCCGGCGTAAACTTAACGGCGTTGCTTAAAAGGTTTGTTACAACCTGGGCAAGCCTTTGATCATCGGCTATAAGGGTTTTGGGAATTTCCTTATCAATGTGTACCGACAGTTTTTGGCGCTTCTCGTCCACGCGGAAGTTGATTACCGCGACTACCTTTTGCAGCATCTTTTCAAAATTAAATTCAACAGGCGACAATTCCAGCATATTGGCTTCGATTTTTGACATGTCCAGAACGTCGTTAATTACGCCCAAAAGGTGAGTCGAGGCGTCTTCAATCTTTTCCAGCGCGTAGTCTTTGCGTTCCAAATCCTTCGCGTTCTTGCCGATTGACGTCATGCCTGTTATCGCGTTCAGGGGCGTCCGCATTTCGTGGCTCATGTTGGAAAGGAATTCGCTTTTCGCCTTGCTCGCCGCGTTAGCCTTGTCAAGCGCGTCTTTAAGTTTTATGGTGTAAATGTCGCGCATGATTACGCCAGCTATGGTGCTTGCGGTCATGGCGACAAATCCTTTTTCATTATCCGTCCACTTGCGGGGCTTGTCGCCCTGTTCTACGCAGACTACCCCCCACAGGCGGCCGTCAACATAAAGCGGCGCGCCGATAACCGCCATAATGCCGATTTTATAGAGCGCCTTAAAAACCGCATCCGGGTTGTCTTTTGTATCATCGCAGGAAACTATCGGCAATGTGGAGCAGTCGGGAAGAGTTATCGGAAAAATATTTATTAAATACTCAAACAGATTGGCTATCGCCGTCCGTGGCGGAGCGTTGTCGGCTGTCCAACTATACGCAAGACGGGTATCCTTCTGTTCATAATTAATAGCGAACACAAAAACAAGCGTCACTTTATGGAAACGCCCCAGCTTGGCGACTGCTTCCTGTACCAGAGTTTGTGAATCGCCTGACGAAATAAACCCTCTTGAAAGTTCGGAAATCAGTTCCTGCTGTTCCAGTTTGATTTTTAACTGTTCGCTCTGCTCCCGTATGCTTTGTTCCATCTTTTTCATGTTTCGCAGATCGTATTGATAACCTATCGCAATATACTTCCCTTTATTCAGCACGCGCAGCAGCGTAACCTCAAAGGGAATATCTTCTCCCCTGGAAGTACGGTGTACCCACTCAAACACCACGTATTCGCCGCCCAGCGCGCGCTTAATTACCTCTATCGCTTTATCCCTGGATTTTTTCCCGTCGCTTTGGTATTCGGGCGAAAATTCGTGAAAATGCTCAATATAGTATTTTTTGGTTGTCTCCATTGTTTTTAAGGTAACATCGTTGCAGTCAATAGCGTTGGCGTTTTCGTCAAAAAAGGTCAGGCAGAAAGGCGAGGCGACAAGGATAGAGGTGTTAAATTCGTAAGCGTGGGCTATCTCCCGTTCCATGTCGGCGCGTATAACCGTGTTCGCGCACAGAAACGCCGCCAACCGCATTATTTCAACGCTGTCTTTTTCAAAATAGCGTTCGTTTTGAATGTCCTCAAAAAAAGCAATCCCCCAAAAACTGTTGTTAATAAAAACCGGCGTAACGCATATCGACACTAAACCAAACGATTGCAGTACTTCCGCTTCCGGCATAAGCTTTACCGGGCCGTTAATTGTTCCTCCCGAAGAAAAAATTTTCCTCCAGCCGGGCACATATTGTTCAGGAATAAAAGACTCAAGCCCTTTTATCGGAGCGGTGGTTCCACCGGATTCCCTGCTCCACCTGTAAATTTGCCCTCCCTGGCTCGAATCGCCTGACGGTCGTAAGTTACGCAGCAGGGAAAACCTGTCCAGGTTTAACACGTCGGCAATCTCTTTCACGCCGGCTGTCATTGTATCTTCAAAAGATTTTTCACTGCGCGACAGAAACTTAACGGCCGCCCTGTTAAGCGCGGCTTCCATTTCCTCGCGGCGCTTAAGCGCTTCCACGGCATTTATGGCGTTACTTGCCATTTCCGTCCTTATAATGGCGTTTGAAAAAATACGCGCCGCCGAATACAGCAAATCGGAGCAGTCTTCGTCAAAATACCTGTCGTTGGCATGATCCTGAAAAGATACCGCGCCCCATAACTCGCCATGCGTAAAAATGGGTATCAGCAGTATTGATTTAATGCCGTACACGCCCAAAAAAGCCGCTTGGTCTTCGGTGTAATCGCTTTCCCGCAGTCTGATATTTTCGCCTTTCGCGGCGGTATTTACCCATTGTTCCAAAACCGGGATATGGGGCAGAATTTTTAGTTCTTCCGCCAGGGACATAATGCCGCCTTCATGCTTGTCCCAGCGGTAGGTCTGTCCAAGGCGGGTTCCCCCTTCAAAATCCACAAGCCTGTAAAAGACCACGCGGTCAAGACCGACAGCGTCCGCAAAAGGCCGTATGCCGTTGGTCATTACCTCTTCAAAAGTATCTTCATTATGGGTGGAAAATATCTTTATCGACTTGTTCAAACCGTCAACAATGCCTGCCCGCCTGCCGGACGATTCCGGCGCTCCCCCAATACCGTAATTTCCCGGCTTATCCACTGTATGGTTCAATTTTGGGATTATTTTCCGTATTAAGGTATGTACTACAGACACTATATTACAAAGGTAACATACAGTAGATAAGGCGTAAACCCCACTTGACACAAATAAAAGTGATGACATATTGCCACTTTCGGGTTAGAATTCTATTATAATATAATAGGAAGTATATTAAAAATGAACAAAAATAGGGTTCTGCTTGTTTTCGCGCTTGCTTTGGCTGTCCTTGCAGGGTGCGAAAAATCATCAAAACAGCAACCCGATTTACAAATAAAGGCCGTTTCCTTCCGGGAAGTGCCGGGCGTAACCCCGGAAGAAATAAAAGCCGTTGAAGCTATCCAAAAAAAATACAATTCTTTCGTATATGGTATGACTCAGTCTACCGAGGCGTTTACCGGGAAAGACGGCGAAATTCACGGGTATTCAGTCCTGTTCTGCAACTGGCTTACAGAGATGTTTGGAATACCGTTCAAGACCAAATTTTATAACTGGGGCGATTTGCTGAAAGGGATTGAATCCGGCGATGTTGATTTTACCGGAGAAATAATGAATAACTCCGAACGCCGGAAAACCTTTTTTATGACCAGCCCCATCGCGGAACGCTCGCTTAAAATTTACCGTATCAGGGGAAGCGGAACTTTTAATGATCTGCTGAAACTGCGCCGCAAGCCGAAATATGCTTTTTTAAAAGATTCGGTATTGACCGCCGATGTTACCGAGAAAGCGGTATACAATTTTGAAACTGTTTATGTTGATGATTACAATTCCGTTTACCGCATGCTGAAAAACGACGATGTCGACGCGTATTTCGGCATGAACACTTCGGACGCCGCTTTTAACGCGTTCAGCGATGTGGTTGCCGAAGATTTTTACCCGTTGATCTTTAAATCCGCCTGCCTGTCGGCGTTGAATGCGGAGCTTGCGCCGGTTATTTCCATCGTGGAAAAGGCGTTGAATAAACAGACTCTTGATTATCTTGCGGGGCTTTACAAAGAAGGGCATCAGCAATATCTGGGGAAAAAGCTGAACGGCATGCTTACGGAAGAAGAGAAAGCATACATACAAAACAACCCTGTAATACCTATCGCCGCGGAGTTCAACAATTATCCGGTCTGTTTTTTCGATAGCAACATGAATGACTGGCACGGCATATTCTGCGACACGCTGGATGAAATTTCAAAACTGACAGGGCTTAACTTTGAGCGCGCCAATAATCAGAGTTTGCAGGATTCTGAATTGATAGCAATGCTTGAAAAAGGCGAAGTCCTGATTATGCCGGAATTATTCCGCCTGAATGAATATAAAGACCGTTTTCTTTGGTCGGACATTCCGCTGATAGAAGACTCTTTCGCGTTTTTATCCAAATCGGATTATCGAAATATAGAAATAAGCCAGATTCCCAACATAGTTATCGGCGTCCGCAAAAACAGCATATATTCCGAATTTTTAAAAAACATGTTTCCGGATCACCGGTATCTTAATGAATATGAAACCCAGGAAGAAGTCTGGAACGCGCTAAAACAGGGCAAAGTTGAAATTATTTTCGCCTGCAACAGAAGGCTGATTACTTACACCAATTATTATGAGGAAGCCGGCTATAAATTAAATTTGATACTCAATTATCCTTTTGATTCGTCGATCGGCTATAACAAAGACGCGGTTGTTTTAAAATCAATTATTGATAAAACCCTTGGCATTATCAACATAAATAACATCTCAAACCAATGGATGCATAAATCCTATGACTACCGCCATAAACTGGCGGAAGCCCAGCGCCCCTGGCTGGCTGGCGCGTCTTTCCTGTTTTTCTTTATACTCGTCCTTGCGCTGTTCTTCTTAAGAAAAAGCAGAAGTTTCGGCAGAAAGCTTGAAAGCGTCGTAGAAAAAAGAACAAGCGAACTTTCGTATAAGACCTCGCAGCTTCAAATGATGCTTGATTCAATTCCCGATCTGATGTTTTGCAAGGATAATGAACTCAGGTATACGCAATGCAACAAACACTTTGAAAATTTTATCGGCGTTCCTGAAGCGGAATTAAAAGGCAAGACCGATTCGGAAGGCTCATGGTTAGCGGTTGAATCGGAGAAAAAAATCGCCAACGTAGAAAAAACCGTACTGGAAAAAAAAGAGGCGCTTAAATATGACGAGTTTGTTTCATCGCCCGTAAGCGGAAAAGGCTGTTACTTTGAAACCGTTAAAGCGCCCCTTATACAGAACGGCGTTGTTGTCGGAATGATGGGTATCGCGCGCGACATAACCGTATACAAAACAATGGAAAAGGAAATCGCGTTACAGACTTCTTTGCTTAAAACCATTATTAATTCCCTTCCCGACGGCGTATTCTGCAAAAACATGGACTTAAAATACACGCTGTGCAACAAATACATGGCGGATATATTCGGCAAAAAAATGTATGAAATCCTCGGATATGACGATATGCGCGCTTTCGGCTTTTCCAAAGAAGCCGCTGAGATTGCCAATAACGCCGACCGGAAAGCCATGAACGAACGCTGTCAGGTGTCTTTTGAAGAATGGCTTATGTGCGCGGACGGCGTCAAGCGGCTTTTTGAAACCGTAAAAGTGCCGCTCATACTGGACGGGGAAATAGTCGGAATTTTGGGCATAGGGCGCGATATAACCCAACGCAAGGCAATGGAAGAAGAAGTCAGGGCGGCATCAACCGCCAAATCCGATTTCCTTGCCAATATGAGCCATGAAATCCGCACGCCGCTTAACGTTATCATAGGCCTTACGGATCTGGTGCTGGAAGACGACAGCATCTCCAGAAGCGTTTCGGAAAACCTGATTAAAATTAACAACGCGGGCAGCACGCTCTTAAGCATTGTAAACGACATTCTGGACTTCTCGAAAATCGAGTCGGGCAAATTAAAAATATCACCGGTTGAATATTACATGTCCAGCGTGCTTAACGATGTTATTACCCTTGTGGTAACGCGCATTGGGGAAAAACCGATAAAATTCATTCTGAATATCCCCGATGATCTTCCGAACAAATTGATAGGCGATGATCTGCGGGTAAAGCAGATACTGACCAACCTGCTCAGCAATTCAGCCAAATACACGCACCGCGGAAGCATCGAATTAAAAGTAAACTGCAAGCGCGAGGGCGACTCTGACGTATGGATGGAAATTTCCGTAACCGACACGGGCATAGGCATACACGAGGAAGACGTAAAAAAACTGTTCCTAGATTATTTCCAGGTAGACGCAAAAGCAAACCGCAATATCGAGGGCACGGGACTTGGCCTTCCCATTACCAAAAAACTCGTGGAGATGATGGACGGGGAAATCGACGCAAAAAGCGAGTACGGCAAAGGCACGACATTCAGCCTGCGAATCAAGCAGGGTTATGTCGATGATACGCATCTTGGGGCGGATCTTGCCGAAAAGCTTCGCAGTTTCCGCTACATCGACGACAAGCGAACCGCCGCCAAAAGGCTTGTGCGGCTCAACTTAAGCTACGCCAAAGTGCTTGTGGTAGACGATATGCATACCAATCTGGACGTGGCGGCGGGGCTTTTGCGCAAGTACAAGATGCAGGTAGACTGTTCAAGCAACGGGCAAGATGCCATTGAAAGAATACGAAACGGGAACCCGGTTTACGGCGCCATATTCATGGATCACATGATGCCGGGAATGGACGGCATTGAAGCCGCGGATAAAATCCGCGCCCTGGGCACTGACTACGCGAAAAAGATACCCATTATCGCCCTTACCGCCAACGCTATACACGGGACGGAAGAGATGTTTTACGCGCATGACTTCCAGGCGTTTATATCCAAGCCTATCGACATAATGGAGCTTGATTCCGTCATAAGGAAATGGGTGCGCGACGAAGAGAAAGAAAAGGAATTGGGAACCAACGTATATTTAACGCCTGAGGTATCTTCCGAAGATGAAAACAGCACAATTGCTGAAATAAATATACCGGGAGTGGATACCGACAGGGGGCTTTCCCTTTACGGCGGCGACAAGAAAATCTATCTGTCGCTTCTTCGCTCCTATGCTACCAATACGCCCGCAAACCTTAATAAGATAAAGAAGGTCACAAATGAGACTTTGCCCGATTATGTTATTACCGTACACGGAATAAAAGGCACCAGCGCCGGCATAGGCGCGGAAGACATACGGGAACAGGCTCTGACTCTGGAAAACCTGTCCAGGGCGGAGAACTTGGAAGGGGTTTTGTCCCTGAACGAAAAGTTAATAAATGATACCGAAAACATCGTAAATAATGTTAAAATATGGTTAGAGCAATACGACGCCCTTAACGCAAAGCCGCGCCTGAAAGCCCCCGACAGGGAAGTTTTGGCGCGGTTAAGGCAAAGTTGCGAAAATTATGACATGGCGGGCATTGATAAGGCTATGTCAGAATTGGAAAGTGCCGATTATGAAGAAGGGGAAGATCTGGTAAAATGGTTAAAGGAGAAAATTGTTGTATCGGAAATAGACGAAACAGCAGAACGGCTTAAGGAATATGAAAAGGAGTTGAACAAATGACAGACTTGAAAAAAATTATCGTGGTGGACGATAATATTGAAAACCTGACGGCAATCAAAAACACGCTTAAAGACCTTTACGAGGTATACCCCAGTCTTTCCGCGCTGAAAATGTTTGACCTTTTGGAACATATTATGCCGGATTTAATTCTGCTGGATGTGGAAATGCCGGAAATGAACGGCTATGAAGCCGCGAAAAAACTGAAAGGCAACAATAAATTTCAGGAAGTGCCCATTATATTTCTGACTTCCAGAGACGACGCGAAAAGCGAGATGGAAGGGCTTAACATCGGCGCCGTTGATTATATCCGCAAGCCCTTTGTCGCCCCCCTGCTTTTAAGGCGCATAAAGACCCACCTTTCACTGATTGAACACCAGATGGAACTGCAAAAAGCTTCCCAGGCGAAGGGCGACTTCCTTTCCCACATGAGCCATGAAATACGCACGCCGCTTAACGCAATAATCGGCATGATAAACATCGCGGTAAATACGGAAGACATTGAAAAAATAAAATACTGCCTGCAAAGGGCGGGAAGCGCGTCAAAGCACCTTTTGAACATCATCAACGACATTCTTGACATGTCCAAAATTGAAGCGCACAAATTCGAGCTTTCCTACAGCGAATTTAATTTTGAAAAAATGCTGATGGATATTATCAATGTAACGAACGTCCGCGCCGAAGAAAAGAACCTGAATTTCGCGGTTATATTAAACACAAACGTTCCGTCGCTAATAATCGGCGACGAGTTAAGGTTTTCACAGGTCATTATGAACCTGCTTAACAACGCGATTAAATTTACGCCGGAAAACGGCAAGGTTGTATTGAGGGTAGAAAAGATAGACGAAGTGGACGATGAAATAACCTTAAAAACAGAAATTGCCGACAGCGGTATCGGTATGACTGAAGAACAGCAAAAGAAGCTCTTTACATCTTATGTTCAGGCGGACAGCAGCATCACAAAAAATTTCGGAGGAACGGGGCTTGGTCTTGTTATCTCCAAACAGATTGTAGAACTTATGAACGGCGAAATATGGATTGAGTCCAAGCCCAACAAAGGTTCAAAATTCATGTTTACATCGAAAGTAAAAAAAGGCGTCGGAAAACTGGATTTGCAGTTGTCCGCAAAAATCAACAGGGACGAGTTGAGAATCCTCGCTGTAGACGACTCCGAAGAAACAAGAATGTACTTCGCCCATGTTATGGAAGCGTTTCATCTGCCTTGCGACATTTCGTCCAGCGGGCAAGAGGCGCTTGAAATGATGGAAAAGACAAAGGACAAGCCGTACAATCTGTTCTTTATTGACTGGCAAATGCCCGATATGGACGGCGTTGAGTTAACAAGAAGAGTCAAACAGCTTACAGGCGACAAATCTTTTGTAATTATGTTATCCATGGCGGACTGGAAATCCATCGAAAAAGAAGCCCTTGCCGCCGGGGTAAAACAATTTATCCCAAAACCCATTTTCCCGTCCGTGCTGATAAATGTTATCAATGAATGTATCGAAATAAAACCAAAAGAGAGTACCGGCAGACAGGAAAGCCTGACAGGGCAAGGTTATAATTTTAATGATTATTCAATATTAGTCGCTGAAGACGTTGAAATTAACAGGGAAATTCTTTCCACGATTCTGGAAGAGACGGGCATTTCAATCGACTTTGCCCAAAACGGAACAAACGCGGTTTCCATGTTCCAGATGCATCCCGACAAATACAAGCTGATTTTAATGGACGTTAATATGCCGGAAATGGACGGATATGAGGCGACGCAGGCAATAAGGGCGCTTGAAATACCGCAGGCAAAGGAGATAAGCATTGTAGCGATGACGGCAAACGTCTTCCGCGAAGACATAGAAAAATGCTTACAGGCGGGCATGAACGATCATATAGGAAAGCCAATTGCCCCGGAAGCGTTACACGAAAAACTAAACAAATATCTTGAAAAAGGAACAACCGGGTAAATGACCGAGAACCGAAAAAAAATTATCGTTGTAGACGATAATATTGAAAGTCTGACTGCGCTAAAAGATACCTTGAAAGACATATACGACGTGTATCCAAGTCTTTCATCATCAAAGATGTTTGAATTACTTGAACATGTAGTGCCGGATTTAATCCTGTTGGACGTTGAAATGCCTGAAATGAGCGGATATGAAACCGCGATAAAATTAAAAGCTGATGAAAAACACAAACAAATACCCCTTATGTTTTTAACTATCAGGGACGACATAAACAGCGAAATGGAAGGATTTAAGCACGGCGCCATTGATTATATCCATAAGCCGTTTGTAAGCCCACTGCTTTTGCAGAGGATTAAAACGCATTTGTCTCTTATGGATTATCAAAAAATTGAGGTTATCTCCATAGCGACGGTAACCGCAATGGAGCACATAAAGGAAGGCTTTATCCTTGTAGATACGGAAAACAGGTACCTTTCTTCCAATCCCGCCGCCGAGAAAATGCTTCCGGGAATTACAAAACTTACAAAAGGGGATTCAATATACTCCGCGGAAGGCTGGCCGGAAGAATTTTTAATAAACGAAAGCGGCAGCGTGGAATTTTCCACTACGGGCGACAGCAGATTTTTCAGGGCCGCCATAAGCCCCGTCTTTGATAAAAATGACGTCCAAATAGCCATGATTATCCTGATTGCGGATATTACCGAAAATGTAAATTTTGTAAAAGAACTGGAAATGGCAGCCTACACGGACGCGCTTACCGGGCTTTATAACAGAAAACATTTTATGGAGCTTGCGAATGCGGATATTCAAAGGGCCGCCAGATTGGATCAAACGCTCTATATGGCTATGCTGGATTTTGATTTTTTTAAAAACATAAACGACACCCACGGACACACGGCCGGAGACCTTGTCTTAAAAACAGCGGCGAATATTATCCGCAAAGACATTCGTTCATACGATCTGCTTTGCCGTTACGGAGGCGAGGAATTTGTTATTCTGTTTGTCGTTAAAGATGAAAAAGAAGCTTACGACGCGGCGGAAAGAATCAGAAAAGACATAAAAAAATGTAGCATGGACTACGAGGGAAAAGAGCTGAAAATTACCTGCAGTATAGGCCTTGCCAAATTTCAAAAAAACGACACTCTGGAAGATTCCATAAAAAAAGCCGATGAAGCCCTTTACGCCGCAAAAGACGCGGGACGCGATAAAGTAAAAATATATAAGCCGCAATAGCGGTTAAGCGAGGCAAATAATATAATCATGTCAATCCGTATCAGGGCAATGTTAATAATAGTTTTATCCAATCTGCTGATTATCCTGTTTAGCGTATATTTGGGCATTACTTACGCAAGAAAGAACATGGAAAAAACAATAGAAACCGACATGATGGTAGTCGCCAATATTGCCGATCATTTTGTCAGCGCCGAACTGGAACTGTTAAGATTACAGGCTTCCGACGCCGCCCGTTATATCACAAAACAAGAATTGTCAAACCTGACTGTTTTATTGGAAAGAATAGAAACTTTATATCCGCAATTCCCGGGAATGTCGGTTTTTACTACCGCCGCCCTTGCAGCTTCGGCGGGAAAATCGCCTGCTCCGGATCAGCTTCTTGACAATGAGTATGTCAGACGCGCATTCTTGGGAGAAAAAACTTTCACTTCTACCTGCCCTTCCGACATTGGCATGGTTTTTTATCTTGCGGTCCCTATCCCTGAACTGCGGGAACGTATTCTGGTTGTAACAATTCCCGGCACATATTTCAGCGAATTGGTTTCTTCCTTTACCGTCTGGAAAACAGGGCATATTTTTATCGACGATGCCGAGGGGACTGTAATTGCCAATATCCGCGAAGAATGGGTGCAGCAGCGCAGTAATTTTATCCGTATCGGGGAAACTAACCCTCAATACGCGGAAATGGGGGCGGTTATAAAACTGGCGTCGCAGGGAAATATAGGCACAGGCTATTTTTCGGTCTCCGGCATTCTGCGGCTTTGCGCGTACAGACCCATAAGCGGCTCGAAAGAAGGCTGGTTTTTGGGGATAATAGCGCCGATTCCGGAAAGCCCCGTAATAAATCTTGATAAAGGGCTTCTAATGGTCGGGGTCATCGCGTTTATACTCAGTATCTTTGCGGCAATTATATCTTCTTATTTTATTAAAAAACCATTTGAGCAAGTCGCGGCCTTAAAAGAAGAAGCGGAAACTCATTTAAGGTACAAATCCGATTTCCTCGCCAATATGAGCCATGAAATCCGTTCTCCCCTTAACGTTATAATCGGACTTACGGACCTCGTTTTGGAAGACGACAGCCTCTCAAAATACGTCGAGCAAAACCTGATAAAAATCAACAACGCCGGCGACACGCTTTTAAGTATTGTAAACGATATTCTGGACTTCTCCAAAATCGAATCCGGCAAGCTGACAATATCGCCTGTTGAGTATTATATGTCCAGCCTTTTGAACGACGTTATAACCCTCGTGGTCACGCGCCTTGGAGAAAAACCGATAAAATTCAACCTGAATATCCCCGATGATCTTCCGAACAAACTCTTCGGCGATGATCTGCGGGTTAAACAGATATTGACCAACCTGCTCAGTAACTCCGTTAAATACACGCACCGCGGAATCATCGAATTAAGCGTAAACTGCAAACACGAAGGCGAAACAATATGGATGGAAGTTTCAGTCAGCGACACGGGCATAGGCATACGCGAGGAAGATGTAAAAAATCTGTTCCTTGATTATTTCCAGGTAGACGCGAAAGCCAACCGCAATATCGAAGGCACGGGGCTGGGACTGCCTATCACAAAGAGGCTTGTGGAGATGATGGACGGGGAAATCAGCGCGGAAAGCGAGTACGACAAAGGCACAACGTTCAACCTGCGCATTAAGCAGGGCTTTGTCGATGACACGCCTCTGGGAGCGGACCTTGCCGAGAAACTGCGAAGTTTCCGCTACATTGAAGACAAGCGTACCGGCGCCGAAAGGCTTGTAAGGCTCAACTTAAGTTACGTCAGGGTGCTTGTTGTGGACGATATGCATACCAACCTGGATGTTGCGGCCGGTCTTTTACGCAAATACAAGATGCAGGTAGACTGCTCAAGCAGCGGGCGGGATGCCGTCGAAAGAATACAGAAAGGAACCCCCGTTTACAACGCGATATTCATGGATCACATGATGCCCGGAATGGACGGCATTGAAGCCGTGGATAAAATCCGCTCCCTGAAAACCGAGTACGCGCAAAAGATACCAATTATCGCCCTTACCGCAAACGCGATACAAGGAACGGAAAAGATGTTTTACGCGCACGGCTTCCAGGCTTTTATATCCAAACCCATCGACATAATGGAACTTGATTCAATTATAAGAAAATGGGTGCGCGACGAAGAGAAAGAAAAGGAATTGGGAGAAGACGCGTTTGTAACGTCCGAAACCTCTTCCGAAGAGGAAAACAACGCGAACACGGAAATAAACATAAAGGGAGTGGATACCGACAGGGGGCTTTCCCTTTACGGCGGCGACAAGAAAATTTATTTGTCGCTTCTGCGTTCCTATGTTTCCTTTGCGCCTGAAACTCTGAACAAGTTAAGAACGGTTACAAAAGAGACATTGTCCGATTATGTTATTACCGTACACGGACTAAAAAGCACAAACGCGGGCGTAGGCGCGGAAGCAATACGGGAACAGGCTCTGAATCTGGAAAATTTATCCAGAGAAGGGGACATTGAAAAAGTCCTTGAGCTGAACGGCAAATTAATTAAAGACACTGAAACTGTCATACATAACATAAAAGAGTGGCTGGCGGGATACGACGCCCGCAACGTAAAACCGCTCCGTAAAGCGCCGGACAGGGAAGTTTTAGAGCGGCTTAGGCGGTGTTGTGAAGATTACGACATGACGGGCATTGATAAGGCTATATCAGAACTGGAAAGCGCAAACTACGAAGAAGGCGCAGAGTTAGTCGCGTGGTTAAGGGAGAAAATCAACATATCGGAAACAGCCGACGCGGCGGAACAGCTTGCAAAGCATCTTGCGAAAAAACCCTAACCGCTTTAATTAGGCTCCGATTATCTTTCCAAGTTTACTCAATAACTCGTCCTTAGCGGCAGGCTTCTTGATATAATCTACCGCCCCAACTTTCTCCGCGTGAGTTCTGTCTTCGGGATCTGTCGAGCCGGAATAAATGACTATTGCGGTATTGTGAACGGAACCTATCTTTCTTATTCTCTCGTAAGTTTCCCAGCCGCTCATACCGGGCATTATAAGATCCAGCATAATTAAATTGGGAACAAGCCCGTTGTGGAACAATTTTAAGGCGACATTTCCCGAATCGGCGGTAACAACCTCATAATTTTCTTCCAGCATTCCTTTAACCGCAATAATATCCGTTTCGTTATCATCTATTATCAGCACTTTCTTTAATTCATTGCCCGAGTGAACTTTGAATTTATCGGTTTCTGTTTTTAGCTCGTTGAAATTCCTGTTGTTTTCCGCGCTCATTTCATCAACTTGCTTAATAGCGGCCTTTATCTGTTTTACATCGACTTCCACCATGTTGTTCATGCCTTCAACCACTTGTTTGCTTACCTTGATAAAATTATGGGTTTTCTTAATCATTTCATCGCCGGATTTCGCCATATCGTCTGCGCCTTTATGAACCGATAAGGTTATGTCTTTCAGGCGCCCAACGGCGTCCAGTATCTGCTTTCCCCCCGCTTCCTGTTCTTCCATGGCGTTACGGATATTTTCTTCATGTTCCGATACTGTTTTTACTCCCGAATCAATGGTAGCGAAACGGGCAAGCACTTCGTTGGAAGATTTGGTTATATTGTCTATTGAAGCTTTTATCTTTTTTAACATTCCCGCGGTTGTTTTGGATTGCTGTCCCGACGATTCGGCAAGCTTGCGGATTTCATCGGCGACTACGGCAAAACCTTTGCCCGTCTCTCCCGCGTGAGCCGCTTCAATGGCGGCGTTCATGCTCAATAAATTGGTTTGGCTGGCGATATTGTTCATTACCTTATTAATTTCCAAAAGCCCTTCGGAATCCTTGGCAATTCCCTCTATTTCCTGCGCCACGGTTTGAAGCCCCGTCTTGCCTACTTCGGACGCTTCCGCCAAGTCGCTTACATTCTTGCTGTTTTCTATTAATGTTCTTGTCACCGAATTAATATTAGCCGTCATTTGTTCCACGGCGGAAGACGATGTGTTAACGCTTTCGGTTTGTTCCGCGACCAGTTTATTCAGGTTCACAATATTATGCTTAATATTCTCACCCGCCGCGTCCGCGTCTTCCGCTTCTTTTTCCTGTTGTATTAACAGTTTATCCATATTCTCAAATTGCAATGAAATCTGATCCACCGCCTCCGCGGTTTTATCCATATTATTGGTAAGCTCAAAGCTGGTAGTGGTAAGCGCGTTAATTTTCTTTTTAATATCACTGATCAAATCTTTTATATTATCAAACGTTTCATTAAAATACCTGGACATATCGCCGATTTCATCAGTTCTTTTTGATACAAGACGTTTGGTCAAGTCTCCTTCGCCTTCGGCTATTTCCAAAAGCACGTTAGTTGCGGAATTTATCGGTCTTATTAATATAAATTTGAAACTTATCGAGTTAACCAAAATAGAAGTCAGCAAAATGGCAAAAGCGATAACGGCGATCGTTTTTATCTGATTGACCACATGTTCATCAATGAGTTTCTCAATTTTCGTCATTTCATTGCCTAGAAACATAATGCCGATAACATCTTTTTTATTCGCGGCGAAGATCGGCTTATATTCGGTAAGGTAATTATTACCAAGAATGACCGCTTCTCCCGAATAGCTATTGCCTGACTGGATAGAAGGATACGCTTTGCTGTTTTTCCCGAGTTTGGTATCCACCACCCTTTTTCCCGTTTTATCCGTGATACTGGTGGTTATCCTGGTGTAATCATCGCCGTCCAAAACAAATATAGTAGCGGCTATGCCCAATTCCGAGCTTACTTCGTCTATTAACGAATAATTGTATTTAAGGGAAACGCCGTCTTTCGTTTCCAGAGCGCCGTCTTTAAGGAATAGCTGTCCGTAATCAAGGTTTATTTTATATTCAAAATGAACCATATCTCCGGCAAGCTTGTTTTTCCCCATGATAACGGCGGTTTCAAGGCTCGCTTTTTGTATGGCGCGGATACTGATTACCGAAAAAATAGCAATAGCCAAAAGCATAAAGGTAATTGCAATACTTAACAATTTTATATTTAATCCAAAACGCATGGTGTTTTTATTTTTTTTCATAACAAGCCCCTTAACAACTTTTTAATTAAACTTAAAACACATGTTTTTTCGTTTATTTCCTCTTGTTAATTAATCAATTATATATAATTATACTATTTTTCCAATATTTATACTATAACTTCCAGCCATTTGGAAGAAAATTCGCCTTTACGGACGGCCTCCAGAACCTTGCGAGCCTGTGGAAAACCGAAGATTTTCTCCTTTTTAAAGGTATTTTTCCCATTTGGAAGGTCAATTTTGACAGTATCAAAAGTACTCTCATGCAAACCGGCAATATCTATGCCCGCAAGGCTGATCATACGCGCCAGTTCCGCGGCGGTAATGGCAATATCCGTCTTGCCGCCTGCCCCGTACTTTCCGGCGATACCCTGCACAAAAGAGACCGACATAATGTTGGAGATGTCCGTTTTTTCGGCAGCATATTTCTCCTTGATTACTTCCGCAAAAATCCGCCGCGGGTTCCTGCCTGATGCAAGACAGTCCGCCAAATCGGGATAGAAGTTTTTAACAAATTGATAAACTCCCTCTGAGTCGCCGGATATCATGGGCAGTAAACTGCCTTGCGGTTTGCCTCCGTTATCAATCCGTTTCTGTAATTCTTCGCTTAGTTCCGAATCACTTATCTCAGCCGAAACTTCCGCGTCATAAACTTTGTCAAAACCGAGCAGTTTTAACGCGGTAATAATTTTTCCGGTTGTAATCGCGCCTTTATTTTCGCAATTGAAACCAAGTTCTTTATTTAATGCGCAATCAAGTCCCGCGGAAACCTGCGCTATTGCGCGACGCCCGCTGTTGTTAAGGCATTCCCAAACTTCCGCCGTTCTGTCGTGTTCGTAAATCGCTCCCACCGGGCATACCGCCGCGCACCGTCCGCAAAAGACGCACGCGCTTTCCTCAAGAGGCTGATTATAAGGGGCGGAAATTCCGTACTCATGACTGCGGTGCGACGTGTTAATTGCGCGGATCATCTGCTCTTCCTGACACGCTTCCACACAGCGGCCGCACTTAACGCATTTGTCCATGTTGCGCGTGATTGTACCGCTTTCGATCACGGGCTTGCCGCCTGAGTCGTTTCTGCCAAAGGACGATTCGCGGATACCGTAAGCCGCGGTAAGTTCCTGAAGCTCGCAATTTCTGTTTCGTATACAGGTAAGGCAATCCTGCGGATGATTCGCGAGGATTAACTCCAATATTGTTTTGCGGATATCAAAGAGGCGCATGTTGTTGGTTACCACGCTCACCCCTTCCCACACGTCGTTGGCGCAGGCGGCGATAAGTTTTCCCCTTCCGTCGCACTCAACCACGCAGATGCGGCAAACGGCGCGCTTGCACAAATCCGGATGTTCGCATAACGTGGGGATTTTCACGTTGGCTTTTTTCGCGGCTTCAAGAATCCTTGTGCCTTCGGGAACCGTTATCGGCACTCCGTCTATCGTCAAATTAACGCTTTTATTCGGATCGGGTTTATGGCTCATCCTTCAAACTCCGTCTTAAAAAGTTTCCACGCGCTGTTCAAAGCCGCTGCGGCAGTCTGCCCCAGCCCGCAGAAGGACGCGCTTGTCATCGTGCTGACAAGCCGGCGCAGGGTGTTATAATCGCTCTTTTGGGCTTTTCCCGGCTCTGAAATTTTTTGCAGAAGCTTTAAGATCTGAAAATTTCCCTCTCTGCACGGCACGCACTTGCCGCATGACTCATGAATAAAAAATTCCGTAACGCCTTTAAGATATTCTATAATAGGAACGCTTTCGTCCATTACTACGACAGCCCCGGAACCTACGGAAAGCCGCGCGTTTTTCAAATCCGTGTAACTGTAAATAGTATCAAGCTGATCGATGCCTCCGATGGCGCCGCTCTGCCCCCCAAGGTGAAAGAACTTCAGTTTGCCGTTGTTGGCTATGCCGCCGCCCAGCCGCTCATCGTAAATTATGTCGCGTAACGTAACTTTGCCAAGCGGTATTTCAAACACACCCCTGTTCTTGCAATGCCCGGAAAGGCAGATAAGCTTACTCCCTCCCGAATCGGGGTGTCCCGCCTGCAAATACGCGTCCCCTCCCATGTTAACGATGACCGGAATGTTGGCAAAGGACTCCACATTGTTTACAAGGGTCGGCTGAAGGAAAAGCCCCACCTCCGCAAGGTGCGGCGGCTTGATCCGCGGTCTGCCTACCCTGCCCTCGGTGGAATTAAGAAGGGCGGAATTTTCGCCGCACACATAAGCGCCCGCGCCTGAAATTACATGAATGTCAAAATCTTTGCCGAGCAAGCCCGCGGCGCGGATGTTCTCAATAGCCGCAATAAGCCGTTTCTGTATCTTCCTGTATTCGCCGCGCACATAAATGTATCCCGCCTTCGCCTTGAATACAGCGCCTGCTATCATTATCCCTTCCAGCAATTTAAGCGGAAGTTTTTCCATTATAAGCCTGTCTTTGAAAGTGCCGGGTTCGCCCTCGTCCGCGTTGCAGACAATGTACTTGGGAGTTTCGGGAATATGCAAAAGGTGTTCCCACTTGCTCCCGGCAGGGTACGCCGCGCCGCCGCGCCCAAGGAGTTTCGCCTTTTTAATTTCGTTAATTATATCTTCGCCGATTTTATCGCTAGCGCTTGCGGCGGCTTTTTTAAACGCGGCAAAGCCGCCTGTTTTTTCATATTCGCTTACCGACAACGGATCGATACAATCAATGTTCTCGGTTAACAGCCGGACTTGAAGCCCATCATTTTGATGTATATCGTTTAATTTTGACATAACGATAAAAGCTCCTTTCCTTCGCGGCATCGCCCGACCAGTTGTTTTACCTTCTCTTCTGTTAAATTGCCAAAGACATCATCGCCTATTTTAGCGACGGGACCGATGTCGCAGGCTCCCACACAGCTTGTATAAAACAGGGTGATTTTTCCGTCCGCCGTGGTCTGCCCCATGTTTATACCCACGGCTTTTTCAAACCATTTCACTATTTTTTCCGAGCAGGAGAAAAAACAGGGGGTACTCCTGCAAATTTCGATAACATATTCGCCGCGCGGCTGAGTGCTGAACATGGCGTAAAAAGTGAGCACATCAAAAATTTTGGAAAGAGGGACGTTAAGGACGGCGGAAGCCAACTGCGCCCACTGCTTTTCCACGCAGTTTTTCCCGGATTCAGCCTGAATATCCAGTAACACGGCAATTAACTGCTGGGGATCGTTCCCGTAACGCTCCATTATTTTTAGCACCTGATCTTTGGAAAGTTCGCGCATTGTATCATTTTACATGATTTTCCGGTTTTTCTCAAGCTATTGTTAAAACACTGCCATAGTAATATAATACAAAAACAAGTACAGGGGGAGTATATTATGGTTGACACCTTATTCACCGCCTTCGGCGCGCAGATAAAAAAAGCAATGTCAATGCAAAAAGCCGCCACAGTAATAACAGAAGACAATGTGTACCAGGAAGGAGATCAAAATATCCTTCCGCTGTTAGACGAAATGGTGGAATCATTGCTCCTTCCCGGAAGCGGGCTTGCGGGGCTTGAAAACCTTGAAGACCTGTATCAAAAAGCGGAATCGGGAAAATCCTGCCTTCTCCTTGTCGAGCATTACAGCAATATGGATCTTTCAATTGTATCCCTTATGGCGCGGAAAGCGGGCGGGCGCGGCAAAGAAATAGGCGACTCCATAATCGCCATCGCCGGAATGAAACTGAACGAAGACAACCCCATTGTCGCCGCCTTTGCAAGCGCGTATACGCGGATAGTAATTTACCCAAGCCGTTACCTTCACGGCATAGACGAGGAAATAAAAAAAGTGGAGCTTCCGCGCAGTAACTCAATTAACCGCGCAGCCATGAAAGCGCTGAACGAACAAAAGTACAAGGGAAAACTTGTCCTGGTATTTCCGGCAGGAACACGCTACCGCGCGTGGGACCCGGAAACAAAAAAGGGAGTGCGCGAAATCGACTCTTATATTCGCTCTTTTGACTATATGTGTTTTATCGCCCTGAACGGCGAAATCCTGCACGTTCAAAAAACCGATATGCTTAACGACGCGGTAGGCAAGGACGTAATGCTTGTAACCGCGAGCCCCGTCGTACCATGCGGAGAATTCCGCGAAAAGGCAAGAGCGTCGGCAAAAGACGATGAAGACAAAAAGCAGGTTGTCGTGGACGCAATAATGAACGAGTTGGAAAAAATGCACATTGCCGCGGAAAAAGAGAGATTGAAAATTGTAAACGCAAAGTAACGCGGCGTACCATTTACTCCTTTGAAATTAGTACGCCGCTTGTGTAACTATGTTACCAGTTACCGCCGCCGCCGCGCTCACGGCGTGGTTTATCCATCGCCTCGTTTACGCGCAGTTGGCGTCCGTCAAGCTCTTTGCCGTTTGTGCCGGCAATAGCCGCGTTTGCTTCTTCTTCGCTGCCCATTTCGATAAATCCAAATCCTTTGGAGTTGCCGGATTCACGATCGAAAATGATCTTGGCTGAAGCGACAGTACCAAAACCTGAGAACAGGTTTTTCAGGCCATCTTCGGTGGTGTTGTAAGAGAGGTTACCGACATACAGTTTCTTTGCCATCTAGAAAAATC
>Ga0268262_10001431_pt1 | contig 29575 bp, 30 predicted proteins | sample TergutNc150P3_FD_190354 | JGI IMG/M metagenome (GOLD analysis project Ga0268262, IMG submission 190354) | Nasutitermes corniger P3 segment gut microbial community from laboratory colony in Florida, USA - Nc150 P3 (SPAdes) (version 2) | ecosystem: Host-associated > Arthropoda: Insects >... | reverse complement strand
CTTCTAATACAGCGTTCGTTACTCGGCTTATTAAATCCGGCGACACTTCAACATTGTATATTTTTTCCAAATGAGCTTTGATGTCCCTGTCGCTCATACCGAATGAATACATTGAAATGATTTGATCGTTGAAAAGCGGAACTCGTTTCTCATGCTTCGGAACTATTACCGGTTCAAACGTGCCGTTCCGATCCCTTGGAACTTCTATTGTCGTACTTTGATTCTCAAGTAGTACTGTCTTTTCTGTATGCCCGTTCCTGTTGTTCCCGCTGTTGTCTCCAGCGTTGGAATTTTTTTCATACCCAAGATGCTCCGTCATTTCCGCTTCAAGTGCCCTCTGGAGTATCCTTCCTGTTAGTTGTTTTATTAAGCCGTCTTGCCCTACAACCTCGTCTTGGGTTAATCCTCGAAAGTCGATATTATCAAGCAGTTGGTCGATAATATCCTTTTCTTTCTTCTCTTTCTTTCGTGCCATGACCATTTTATCTCCCTCGGTATTTCTACCATTTTATGGCCATTTACACAATTTTTAGGATAGGCTCTAAAAGAACGGTTGAGGGATAATTAATTATTCCCCTACGAACTACTGTTAAACACTTTACGCCAACATCGCTTCCTTGCGCGCGATGTCGGCTGATTTACTTGTCATGTCCCATATTTTATCCTGTATCTGCCCGGATAAATTAACTAAATTACGAAAATCCGCAAAGTATTCTTCATCAGTTATAAATCTTTCCAGTGTTAGGAAGTGCGGTAAAAACTTTTCGTTTTGCAATGCCAATTTATTTGCGTATTCCAATATATTAATTTTGTTGTTTTCTTTTTCGTTTAGCCGCGTGTTGTCAATTTCAAGCATGAATTGTGAATAGTCGTTGAGTATGTTTTTAATCTCGGTTAATGCGGCGGTTATTTGGTCGATTGTCGCTTTCGGCATTTTGCCTTTTACTCCGTCCTGTTGTGTTGCTTGTTCAGTAAAATGTACTCGGCCCTTTGTCAGGCGAGCGTGGAGGTTCTGTCCTCTCGTAAATTAGTATCATATTATCCCAATATGCGGTTGATCTACTGCCTTTCTCGGAACTAAATGTTGGATAATATATTCTATAATTTATCCGCTTTAAGTCTTTGGAGAAATAAAGGTAATAATCTTTTTTATCAGATACATAAGTAGGAGTATCAAAGCTCCATGTACCGGTGGCAAAATTAGGATTCGCCTGCATCATACCGGATACTGTAGATATTTCATTATATAGAAAGGTAAACAGGTTATTTTGCTCTCCCATATATTTAAATATTTTTTCTCCAAAAGTCCCGGATTTTGCCTGTATTCCTTTTTCATCGGAAAAGTAACAGCTTTTGATCGGATTGGGAAAAGTAATATACATTGTTTCGTATTCCGGGCTTCCTTTACTCCTTGCTCCGGTTTCGGCGTTTACCGTTTCAACATACTTGTAATAATACGTCTGCGCAAACACGCCGGATACTAACGCCAACATCAAACCAACTGTTATTAAAAACTTTTTCATCTTTTTACCTCTTTCCAGTTCAGCAATACCAAACCATTTTATTAAATAGGAAACAACGTTTCCTTATTTTCTTTTCAAATCTTTCTTCTGTGTTTTTTACCGGCATATTAAATATACCCTGTCCCATTACAAGTACTGCAAGCTCCGTATCTGCAATATGTACACTTGACAGTTCTTTTCCCGTCGCAAGCCCCGCAAGTAATATATCTACTTGTCCCATAAGTCGAATCAAGTTTTGTCCCTGTACCGCCACAGCTTTGGCAGGTCTTTTCATAAACGCCATTACAATACTTACACTTTCCCGGAATTATGCATGTCGTACATCGTATCTTTGTTGGCGTTGACGGAGAAACAGGCGTTGACGGATAAACCGGCGTTTGTACTGTCGAGGGCGGCGGAATATATGCCGGAGACGAGGTGGTTACAACCGGATCGGGCTTCTTTACGATTTTTGCGGATGTTACCGCCGAGGCGGGCGCGGCGGTTTTTTCATACACGTATGTAATTCCCGCTTCGGTTCGTATGTTTAACCTTGAGAAATCACTGTTAAAAAAGTAACTACCTTTTCCCCAAAATGTATTTCCGTAATAAACATGGATATTGTTTTCCAATCCTTTATATTCAAGAAAACCGTTTCCCACGTCATAGCCTTCTTTGTTTGAATCGTAACAGCCCATTTTTGTAAAAGCGATAAACTGCCCCGTATTGTCTCCGTTACTGCGTTTAGCGTTTTGATCTACTACTGCCGTTTGCTTATACCATGCGGTTTGCCCGGCATTGGGGGCGTTCTGCGCCTGTAAAGCGAAAACAGAGGCGAGAAAAAAGATGAAAAACAGACTTTTCTTCATATTACTCTTCCTAATCTGATTAATATGGTACTGATTACAGGAAAAAATAAAATACTAGTTTTTACATGATTTTAACTAGTTTTTCCCTAATACCCCAATTTTGGAGGTTTCAAGTGAAAACTAGCTGTTTTCAGTGAAGGGCTAAAGCCCTTCGATGTCCTCACTCGCTCGGTCATGTCCGTGCAAGCACGGCCACGACGCTCGCTCCGTTCGTCAATATATTTCAAAGTCGAATATTTGCAAGAAAGATGGGCCGTAACCATGTGTATTAATTGCGGAAATAGCCATGCCGTTTATTGTTTCTTTGTTAAAATCGAACCGGTATTTTTCAAACCATTCAGCCAGATATAAACTAGAATACGGAACATCAACAACAATAACCTGATCCATGACAGTATTTGCAAAATACGAATAATGGGGATAATTACCTTCCGCCGTTGATTCTTTTGTAAAAAAATCTATAGCCCACTGTTTTCCGTTTCCGCGAGCCTTAAATCGAATTCCGTTTGCCTGCCTCAATCGCTGCATTAAATCAGGTCTGTTTGTATGAATATTCGCAAAAACATTATCACTGTTTTCTCTTTTTTCAAGGTTTATATTAATATTAAGAACATCAACGGTTACCCCGTCAATTTTTTCCCGAGTTATAAAAATTTCAGATGTTGAATTCCCTCCATCAGCCGAGTCGGAAGTGGGAAAGAAACCCAAATCGGTAACAGGTATTATTACCCCTTTTGGCGTGTGATAATCTGATGAATTTTTAATAAATATCCAGCCAAACAACACGGATAAAGCAATAAACGCCGCCCCAACAGGAAGTAAAAACTTGAATTTCTTATGCTTTTTTGTCTGCGGAATATTGATTGTTTCTTCTGATTGTGCAAGTTCGGGAGTGTTTTCTTTGCCATTGGTTGAGTATTTTACCAAAAGTTCCTGTATGCTATGAATACCCAATTTGTTATATAAATTGGTACGGTAATAATCTACTGTAGTAGGTTTAAGATTGAGATTATGGGCTATTTCTTTGGGCGAGACGCCTTTAATGAGTAAGTCAAATAATTCTTTTTCTCTAGGGGATAGATTTTCCAACATACTATAGTAATATACGAAATTTTTGGTGAAAAGACCAGTCTCCTCTTCTTTGTGCCTTTGTGTGATGTCTTCGGGGAATATATCTTTGTGAGAAATAAATCCTATCTCCCCTTGTTAATCCTATCAATCACCGGCACAAGCGCCCTTAACCGCACAACCTTCCCGCCGCCAAGTTCGCTGAAGGCGCGGAAGCGCTCCCCGTCGTCGGAAAAGGGGCTGTCCTTCTCGCCGGGAAAGGGGGCGAAGCGTTTTTGCGTCCAATGAAGGGAAGGGTCTTTTAAAGAGATACCCGCGTTAGCCGGATCAAAGTTAATGAATGATTCGTGAACTCCGCGTTCCAAAAGCGGCGCTTCGTCTGTGCATTGCAGATAACGAATTACTCCCTTCTTAAAATCAATTGATTGAATAATCGCGGAATGCGCCATTAAACCGTTGGAACCCATGAAAAGGATTATGTCGGCGGGGCGAAGACTGCTTAGCTTGTCTTCAACCGCGATTATTTGAGAATTTTTTGAGTTAAAAAAAGAAGTGCCCACAAATCTTGCCGGTTCCACTCCGCGCGGAATGCCGAAAGCGGGAGCCAGTGTCTTGCCCAGATCAATGCCGCCCCGCCTGCCTATGTGAGAGAGTACCTGCCACACAAAGCCGGAGCAGTCTATCCCCACATGCCCTATGCAGTACAGGTAATTGTGTATGTCGCTTTCAAGCGCGCCTTTTCCGGAATTTAAAACATAGGGACGGTGGGGCAGTCCTCTGTAAGAACCTGCTTTCATTCTAGCAATGTCAAAAAGATCTGTCGATGTGCTCCATTTTTGTCCCGCAATGTCAAAAATAAAAACGGTCTCTCTTCCGGAAGAAAGGGCGTTTATGTATTCTTCAAACGCTTCCGAATCAAGTATCTCCTCGATAATGGGCCAAAGAATATCCGGCGTGCCTTTGCCGCCTTCGACAAAATCCCAATCGGTTCCGGTTAAGATATTGCGCTCGTTGTTTTCCCCGAAAGGAAGCCTTATGTTCATTATCTTGCCGTCTATTATTCTGGTTTTAAAATACTGCCTGTACGCCTCTTCAATTACGCGCTCAACGCCGTTTCCCCAAAGGCGGGAAGGATCGGAAAATGACTCCAGATGATCAGTTTGCGCCTCACAGACTTGGGCGCTGATTAAAAAATGGAAAATTGCGGCAAAAAATAAAATCATATTGTCAGTTATTTATATTATAATCTCAAAAAACAATCCATGCAAAATTCATGCACGGACTTTAAAGAGGTTTATTTTTAATTTTGTTTGCGGTTACTGTTTAAGAACAGAAACAACCCTTTCCAGAACTTTTTTTCTGTCCAGCGGTTTTACAATGTAGCTCTTTGCTCCCATCAAAAGGCACTTCTTGACGACGTCTTCTTTGCCTAACGCACTGACCATAATAATTTTGGCCTGTTTGTCATGTTCAAGAATCTTCTCTAATGCGGAAACACCATCCATTACGGGCATGGTAATGTCCAGGGTAACCAGATCAATGTTCCCTAACGCTTTGTATTTTTCAACACCCTGGGCTCCGTCAGCAGCAGTATCAGCTACTTCAAAACCTTCTGACGTGAAAATCTGACCAAGCTGCTTTGCTATAAACATTGAATCATCAACGACAAGAACACGATACGGAACACCCTCGGGCTTTATTCCCTCAGCTGCCTTTTCGTTGATATTTGGCATATCAGTCTTTGCTATCATCCGGTACGCTCCTCTTATTCAAATATTATGGTATAATTGAAAATAAGTCAAGTATGAAAGGCAATACAATCAAAATTAATATAATAATAATTAAAGGGATTTGATGAGCGTACCTTTATTTTTAGCGCCTATGGCCGAAATAAGCCACAGGGCTTTTCGTGAATTATTGGAGGATTTTGGCGGCTGCGACAGTTATTTTTCCGAAATGATCAGCGCCGGCGCCCTTTTAGCGGGCGGTCCCAATGAAAAATGGTACATTGATGCCGGTCTAAAACCCGAAAAAGTCGTTTTTCAGCTTGTCGGAGCCGATTCAGAGCAAATTTCCGCCGCCGCCGCCCTTCTCGACAAGCTGGAATGCGCCGGAATTGACATAAACATGGGGTGCAGCGCCCCAATAATACGAAAAACAGGCGCCGGAGCCGCATGGATGGCCTCGATTGACCGCGCCGGAGAGCTGATTTCCCGCGTTAGACCGCAAATTAAGCGCCGGTTAAGCGTAAAATTGAGAATTGGCTTTCAAAATGACTTTGATTATCTGGTACGCTTCTGCCGCCGCCTTGAAGCCGAGGGGACAGAGCTAATAACCCTTCACCCGCGGCTGGTTACGGAAAAATTTAAACGCCTTGCCCGATGGGAATATGTAGGCAGGCTCAGGCAGGAATTGAAGATACCTGTAGCCGGAAACGGGGACATAGCCAGCGCCGAGGACATTGTCCGTCGGGCGGCGAGTCCCTGCGACGCGGTCATGGTCGGGCGAGCGGCGGTGCGCCGGCCGTGGATTTTTGCCCGGGCGAGGGAGTTAGAGGGCGCGAACTCAGCGGGCTCTGTCCTCAATATTGAAGAAACCGGGCTTCGTTTCCTTGAGCTTTTATCACTGTACCAGCCGCCCGAGTTTCATCTTTCCAGAGCAGCGCGATTTTTCGGCTTTTTCTGCGACAACTTAAAATGGGGGAATTATCTTAAAACTCAGCTAAACCGCGAAAAAACCCTGTCCGGCATTGAGCAGGTGTGGCGGAAGTATTTTAAAGACGGCAGTGAAGAATCATGATATTTTGATATATTTATATATAGGGAGTTTATGAAAAAGTTAACTATTTTTATACTATTATTTTCCGCATTTTGCGGCCTCTGTTTTGCTCAAACTGTTAATAACGTAAACGTTACTGTAGAAATTAACCATATTGTCCCTAACGGCGGAAAAGTTTATTTGGTCGTTTTTTTTAACGCCGAAAGTTTTAAGAATGAAAAACCTGATATAGCGATTGAAATACCGTCCGATAAAGCCTCTGTAATAAAAGAAGGGCCATTGCCGCGCGGGGAATGTGTATTATTTGTTTTTCAGGACGCGAATCATAATATAAAACTTGATACCGGACTTTTCGGGATTCCAAAAGAAAAATTCGGCATCTCCAACTATTTTGGAAAAGGAATTCCTACAAGACATTTTGACAAACAAAAAATAATGATCGATGAAAATACCGGGAAAATTATTCTTGGTTTGTATAAATTTTAAGGCCGATTATTTTTTTACTCGCAGTAATTCTTTTTGTTTGCGCCGTTCTTTTTCTCCCTTTGCAACATACACAGGTTTCATTGTTCTTGGATCGAGCCCCGTGTAATACATCACTGTGGACAAAGTTCCCGGAGTGGGATAAAAATCCTGCGTTTGTTCGGGAACAAAGCGCGTTTGTTTCAGGTACCGAGCAAGTTCTTCCGCTTCCTTCATGCCCGCGCCCGGGTGGGAAGTTATAAAATACGGCAGCAGATATTGTTTCAGCCCGAGCTTCTCGTTTATTGCCGTAAAATCTTTTCTAAATTCTTCATAAATTGAGTTGGGGCATTTGCCCATCGCTTCAAGCACGTCCGTACAGATATGTTCCGGCGCGACTTTTAACTGGCCGCTTACATGGAATTGGCACAAATCCTCCAAAAATTCCTTTCCGTATTTTTTATCATGCTGAATAAAATCGAAGCGCAAGCCTGAGCGGATAAAAACTTTTTTAACGCCTGGAATTTTTTTCAGCGCTTTTAATGTTTTAATATACTGACTGTGATCCGCTCTTAAGTTAGGGCAAGGTTCGGGATACAGACATTCCCTGTCTGCGCAGAAACCGCCGCGCTCCTGCTTATCGCAGGCAGGCCGGAAAAAGTTAGCGGTAGGTCCGCCCACATCGTGTATATACCCCTTAAAATCGGGACGCGCGGCAAGAGCGCGTGCTTCGCGGAGCAGGCTCTCCCTGCTTCGCCCGGCAACGGCGCGCCCCTGATGAGCGGTAATCGCGCAAAAAGAACAGCCGCCGAAACAGCCCCGGCTTGAAATCAACGAAAAGGAAACTTCTTTAAGCGCGTTTATCCCGCCTAGCGCGTCATACATAGGGTGGGCTTTACGCGTAAAGGGAAGCTCGTACAAATTATCCAGTTCTTTTGTTGAGAGGGGCAGGGCGGGAGGATTTTGAATAACCCAGCGATCCCCGTCGTTTTCCTCCGCCAGCGGTTTCGCGCTTAAAGGATCGGCATTTTGTTTCTGTGTTATAAAATGTTCGGCATAGGCGAATAAAGAGGCCTCGTCCTTACCCTTTACCGCCTCATATCCCGGCAGAAAGCGCAGGTCTTTCCATTGTTCGGCTTTACCTTTATCAACCGCGGCTCTTCCGTGAACGCGGACGCAGGTTCCCCTCTCATCAGTTATACTGCCTATTGCCTCACCTTCCGCTAACCGGCGCGCTATACTCAACAGCGGCTTTTCTCCCATCCCGTAAACCAAAATATCCGCTTTTGAATCAAGCAAAATCGAGCGGCGTACGGTGTCAGACCAGTAATCATAATGGGCAAAGCGCCTAAGGCTCGCCTCTATCCCTCCGATAATTACCGGCGCCTCCTTATACGCGCGCCTGATTCCCTCGACATAAACCAAAGTGGCGCGGTCGGGCCGCAGTCCGCTTTTCCCTGTCGGCGAATACGCGTCGTCGGAACGCTTGCGTTTTGCGGCGGTATAATGCGCGACCATGGAATCCATGTTGCCCGCGCCCACCAAAAAAGCGAGCCGCGGTCTTCCCAAAACTGTATACGATGAGGGGACTTTCCAGTCAGGTTGAGGAATTATTCCGGCGCAGAACCCCGCCGCTTCCAGAGCGCGGCACAAAAGCGCCGCCGCGAAAGATGGGTGATCCACATACGCGTCGCCGGAAACAAAAATGAAATCGCACTCTTTCCATCCGCGCTCGTCCATGTCGCGGCGGCAAACGGGCAACAAGCTGCCTTGCAAAAAGCTGCCTTGAGTTAAGTTGTCTTGAGGAGAATTGTCTTGAGGGGAATCGTCCGGTTCAGACACCGACGACGGCTTTGACTTGGGGTATTTCCTTTTTGAGGTAATTTTCGATTCCCATTTTAAGGGTCATCTGAGACATAGGGCAGTGACCGCAAGCTCCGGTAAGTTTTACCGAGACGGTTCCTTCACTGTCTACAGAGACAAACTCAACATCTCCGCCATCCGCCTGCAAAGACGGCCGAACATTTTCCAACGCGGCTCTTACTTGTTCTTCCATATGTTTTCTCCTTAAATAAATTAGCGGAGAGAGAGGGATTTGAACCCTCGGTGCCCTTCCGGGCACACACGACTTCCAATCGTGCACCTTCGGCCGCTCGGTCATCTCTCCATGCTTACATTTCTTGACAAATAACATCGTTTCAACAATTGAAACAATTTCGGAGAGAGGGGGATTCGCCTTCCAGTCGCAAACATCTTGTTTGCGACTTCCATGCCGCCTACGCGCTCCCCGGCGCGTCCTGCGCCGGATTTGTCGGTCAAGGCTTGCGCCTTGGCTTTTTTACAGGAGCGCTCCGGTTCGAATCCCCGATTTTCCTCTCCATTCCTACATTTTTTGACAAATATCATTGTTTCATTATTTGAAACAATTTACGGAGAGAGGGGGATTCGAACCCCCGGTGCCCGTAAGGGCACAACGGTTTTCGAGACCGCCCGATTCAACCGCTCTCGCATCTCTCCGGTTGGGAACTGCTCGCTCTGCGGCGTTGACTCGCAGGTCGGCGGATGTTCCCGGTAGAGCTTTTTTTACTGTAACTATGGAAGAGATTTGTGTCAAGGGGAGGGGGTTGAGGGGAAGGTTGGTTTATTTTATTAAATACTCTATATCATTTTTCCTTAAAATTTGCCGTACTGTTGTATTGCTAATATCGGGAATATCGAATTCAGCACCGACTTTACGAAACAAAGGGATAAACTGTTCAATAAATTTGAAATTTTCATTGTTAACTGAATATTGATAGATATAATTACCATAATCAACCTTGAATAACAAGTGTGCCGCAGTCTGCCGTTCTTCACGGTATCGCTCATTTATGATAGGTTTAATTTTTTCCTGAAAATCGGTCAATAACATTTCTAATATTTTAAATGATTTAAACCAAGCGGCACGAATAAATGGCGAATCATATGGTATGCCGTTATTAGAAAAAATACGGGCAGGATTTGCGCCTTTTTCAATTAAAAGTCGGCATATATCATCGAAGCCGCATTCAACGGTAAGAGACAGAGCGGTTGTGCAATCGCCATTGGGTGCTTTTTTTGCAAATGTATCAACATTGTCTGTTTTGTCTGCGAGATATTTTACGATTTCTTTTAGCTCCGACAATTCTTGCTCCCAGATTTCAGGTTTTCCACAAAACATATAATTAATTTGTTTTTCTTGCTCTTTCCACAATGGATCGCATGTCATGTTTTCAAAATTTGCTTTTCTATATTCTGTAAATATTCCGGGAACATCAAGTTTTGTATAATTTATATTTTTCATACTGCTAATAGATAATTCCCCTGTGGAATTTAGGCTTGATACAAAATAACAACGCTGTATAGCATAATAAAGTGGCGAGAGTTCATCTGCGCTAATTCGTTTATGTATATCGAACCCTTTTGTCTCCACAATAGCTTTGACAATATCAAAATCAAAAGTATTTATAGCTTCTTCTAAAACAGAAATATATTTTTTTTTGGTTTCAGCATATAAAGAATTTAAAGTAGAACGCTCAATAAGCTCCATTATTATTTTTTTGTATCGTTTTTCTTTCTGCTCGTCTCCACCACTAAATCTATGTTTTTTATACATAGTTAAGGCTTCTTCCAAAGCAGTAGAACCGTGGGTATTTATAACATTAACATCTAAATTTTTAGAATCATTTAAATACTTTTCAGCTATATCTAACATACCACGCTGTAAAGCAATTGAAAGTGGCGTATATTGGACATTATGTCCAGGCTGTACTTCCATTCGACGATTTATGTTTTTCTCTTTTTTTACAATGTTATCAAGTTTTTCCTTTAGGGATTCATTATATTGCTCCAATCCTTCTTCTGCGTGAAATACTCCATTTGCTTTTAACATATCCTCAATATATCTATTCATAGCAGTTTCCGAATGTATAAACAAAGAAGGTGAGAATACTCCCCAAAAATTTTCTTCGGCATGGAAATGCAGAAAAAATGTCTCTGATGAATCTTGCTCATACAAATCAAGTGCATAACCGTATTCATAATATTGTTTTGCACCATAAGAAGCATCACGCCTTTCACTTCCTTTTACATCATCGGTAATTGGTGTTTTTAGGGATTTATCACTGTCAATTACCTTTGGAATATCCTTAGTTTCCCGACGGTTAAGATAAACTGTTGCGGCAATGCTTTCCTCAAGAAAACCTTTTAAAGATGCACCTGCAAAATTTCTGCCTTTATCAAAAGCTGTATGATATTTTTCAAGTGCTTCGATTTGAAGTTTCTTATCTTCTTCGCTATCATCTAATTTACAGGATAAAACAGCTAATCGCGCTCTCGCCCACGAAGCAAAAAATATTCCGCAGTGCGGACATTTTTCTTCTATAGCTTGAATAAGTTTTTCCGCCTTGTCGAGTTCAACAACTGTTTTCCCCCACAAATAACTACCGCAATCTTGGAATATTGCCTTTCTTTGTTCATAAAAATCAGGATCAATAAAATATTTTTGCAAAAGAGATAAATCACAAAGATTTAAAAAACATTGGCTTTCACTCTGCGGTTCAGAAGGGAGTTTGTCATCCGTCCGCAAACGGACATCTTGTTTTATTTGATATATATCTTCTATTTCAATGTCGCATATATCTTTCAATGCTGTTTTAATGTTTTTTATGAGATAAAAATAGAATAAATGGTGAGCCAATTCTTTTTCAATCTTTGAATACACAAAGTCAAGAATGGGTTTAATTGTTTTCCACGTTGGATTGGAACTATTATTACAATAACGCTTAATTGATTGTTTAAAATTTGGACTGTTTTTTGAATTAGGGTGCTTTTTTTCATAAAACTTTTTTAATTGTTTGTAAAAATCATCATTAACTATTATTTTATGAAAAATATTTTCGTAAGTATCGTCTAATAATTGCCTTACAAAATCTTTCGTAATTGTATAGAGATTTTCTGAATCTTGTATTTTTTCACCAAGATATCCTAAAGACCATTTTAAGAGATGCAATACAATATGTTGCGTCTTCATTTCATAAGGAGTCACAGTTCTAAGAGCCTTCCGATATATATAAAAAAATGATAAAATTACCGATGATATTATCCGGTGCGGAATTTTATAATCATTTTCTTCAGAACTATTACTTTTGTCTCTGTTTATAAGCGGCTTTCTTTTCATTTCATTAATAGTTGGTTTTTCTATTAACTGAAAAAAATTGCGAATAAGTTCCATTAAACTATTATTTTCACTAAATCTAAGATGGATAAAACTTCCTTCTTTTTCATCGAATATTCTATCAAGATCAATAGTTATCTTTTGCTCATCAGCTATTGCCATGACCGTATCCCGCCCAATAATTGAAACAAGCAGTTTTAAGACCTGTCCCAAAGGTAAATTTCCATAGTTTACTACCATTATTTTCCCCTTAAATCACTATTATACCATTTTCCAAAGTTATAGAGATAACAAAGCTGGGGAAATAATGCCTCTAAAATGAACACTCTTTTAAGGTTGGAAATAGCTATATTATTTAATGTAATCCTGTTGTTAACGGGCAAAAGGCAGTAGTGGCGGCTCAAAGAGCGGCGGCGGAACAAGGAACGGAACCGGAGGAGGCGGTCGTCCGGCTCCTATTCCCCCAAACAATGGGCCTAAACCGGCGGGATGGCCAAGCACCACCGGAAACCAGTCAGGGGGCGGCAGGAACAATGCGCCGCCAAAAGGCTAGAGGCTTATAGTAATTAAGCCAACAGGACATAGAAGAATGTTGCTTTTGCAAACAAAACTTCTGTGTCCTAACAAAACAAACATAGGAGTGAAAAAATGAATAAAGATTTTTCTACAGAAAAAAATTTTGCCGTTTTTTTTGACGGGGAAAATATATCATCTGAGTGCCTTGACGCGATAATGTCAGAGATAGAAAAAAAAGGTGATATAATCATAAAGAGAGTCTATGGTGATTGGACAACGCCGAATATGAAATCATGGAAAGAAAAAGTTAATGATTCTCCCATTAGGGTATTTCAACAATTCAATAATGGTCCGAATGCAACGGATAATACTATAATTATGGACGCAATAGAATTGGCGATTAATAACAAAAATATTAACGCTTTTTGTATTGTATCAACAGATCATGGATATTATAGCCTTGCATTAAGGTTACGGGAAAACGGAAAATATGTTCTTGGTATAGGCAGAGAAAACTCAAAAGATATTTGGCAGAATTCATGCAATGAATATGTAACAATAGAGAATATTCTTAAAGGGAGTGAATTATTGGAAGAAAAACAAAAAATTGTATCAGATAATGAATCTTTAAAATCTATTGAACCCGGATTGGACGTGATCGAATATGGATTATTCAATTCAAGAATAGACACAGACGGCTGGATAAGTTTTTCTGATCTTGGATCAACTATTAGAAAAAAATATCCTAATTTTGATCCTCGTTCTTATATGTGTAATAATTTATTGCAGCTAATAAAAAAATTCCCGGAATATTTGGAGATAAAATCAGATGATTGCCTTCATCCAAATTATTGGTTAAGAGAAAAAGAGAAATATTATAAAGAGGAGAAATAAATTATGTTAAAGAAATTAATTAAATCGCTTAAAGAAATCAATTATCGGTTGTATTTTTCAATTTTATTGGTAATGCTGTTTCCCACTATATATAAAACAGTAAGAATATTCTTTCTGGGAGATATGCCGGATGACTGGGGAATTAATATAGCAAGTCAATTAGCCTGGGCGGATTTATTTTATGAAGTTATACAGGAAGCGCTTATTCTGCCATTATTCTTTTTATTGGGAAAATCTTTATTAAATAAGGATGAATTTGAGAATAAAGTAAGATCGGGATTATTGATAACAGGCATGATATATTCGGTAGTTTCGCTTGTATTAATAATATTCGCGAAAGAATTTGTTTATCTTATGGCGCAAGATACAAAATTAATAGACGCCACTGTTTATTATATAAGGTTAGAAACAATTGCGGCCTTATTATCGACCTTATTCAGGTTCATGCTGGTAGTTTTAATAGTAATGAAAAAAGACAAGTATATGTATGTTACGTTGGTAATACAAATGCTTTTGTCTGTTTTATTGGATACTTTTTTAATCAGTAATTTAAGTTTTTCCCTTAAAATAGGCGTTAATGGAGTAGCAATATCCAATATAATTGTTAATTTTACAAATTTATTTATTTGTGTTTTGCTTTTAGCAAAAGAAAAAATATATATATTCCAAAGGAAGAAACTCTCTTTCACATGGGTAAAAGAATGGTTTAAAATAGGAAAATATTCCGGCCTTGAATCATTATTACGCAATTTGGCTTTTGTTATTATGATCATCAGAATGGTTAATCTTGTTTCCGAACAAGGCGCATATTGGGTTACCAATAATTTTATTTGGCAATGGCTGTTATTACCCGCGTTGGCGCTGCATGATTTAATACAAAGAGATATCGGAGAAGATAAGAATAACATACAAAAAAAGACGCTTGGTTATATTGCTTTGTCAACAATATTTGCCGTAGGCTGGATAATAAGCATTCCGTTATGGAAACCTTTCCTTAAATATGTTATGAATACCGAAAGCTATGAAACAGTTTATTATATTGCGACTTTGCAAACGGTATTTTATATAACATTCATATATAATAAAATATTCGACAGTACTTTTTATGGAGTAGGCAGAACTGATTATATGTTAATTCAATCAGTTTGTATTGATTTTTTTTACTATGGAATAGCGTTTATTTTATATCTAAATAAAATATTCATTCCTACATTGTTTAGTATTTCAATGTTGTTTGGGTTTGGAATGGTTTTGGACTTAATACCGACATTCATTCTATATAATAGATTACTGAAAAAATTGAATATGAAGATATTAACGGACGTATGAAATATGAAAATACGAGCGCCTTATGAATCAATGGAAGAATCCGCAAAATTATGTCCGAAAGAACAAAATATAAAAATTATTTTAAGACATTCTATACGGCAGGATATAGAAGGCAAGGAAGCTCAATTAACCAGAGAAGGCGTTAAAATCGCTGAACTATTCGGCAAGGGGTTAGGATCAAGCATTGGAAATATTTCAACCAGTCCTATTCAACGTTGTATAGATACTTGTAATGAAATAATAAAAGGATATAACAAAACGCATTTGGAATACAAATCGCCTGTTTTACAGTCAAGAATGTTACAAATGCCCCATGTTAAAAATATTCAGGAAAGCAACGAAACATGGGAAAAACTTGGAATGGAAGGAATGTTTGACGCTTTTGCCAATAATACGTATATGCCTGGCATTTATGATTTAGAAACATCTGTTAATCGTATATTGGATTATATCTTTGAAACAGGCAATGAAAAAAATACTATAGACATCTATTGTACTCATGATTTTCAACTATCCATGTTGTTGTTATATCATAATGAAAAAAAATATGAATTTAAGCAAATACTGTTTTCGGGGGATGATACATGGCCTTTTATGTTAGAAGGCATGTTTTTATGGAAAGATAAAAATCAATTAAGAATTGCATGGAGGGGAAAAATTATAAAATAAAACAGTAATTAGGTGTATAATACAAACATTAGGGGGATGTATTAAGGTTGGTTCATTAAAAATGGGATTCAAAAACCTTTAGAATCCCGGGCTTTAATGTCACTCCTGCGAGACATCCGCCTTTGTAATGCTCAATTTGCCATTCGCCTTGCGGGTGGCAATTTTTTTGAAATAATCGGCATATTGCCTGTCCATTACGGCTATATGAGTTAAAATCCAGTCTTTAAGGAAATAGGCGAATTTCTCAAGCACCAGCCGTTTTCCGGCTTCAAAGTCCTTTACAGACTTAACCACCGTCAGCGTAAATTCATCGTGAACTTTTTTATGTTCTGCGTAGCCGGGGAATTTGGTTCCTATCATTAATCTTTCTTCCGCCTGAAAATGCTCTTTTATATATTGTACCGCCTGTTGAATAACTTCCGTAAAATATGCCCGCTCCCGGTTTTCATTTCCGCTGGCATGATTAAACAGATCATTTACAAATTCAATAAGCCCCTTGTGCTGGTCGTCGATTATTTTTACGCCCATAGAATATGAGTTAGACCATGTAACATATTCCTTGTTTTTTACGTTCATATTTGTACCCTTTTATAATATATGATAATATCATAAAAAAGGATAGTATATTTTTTGAGAAAACGGGTTATTTTTCAGGTTGTGGGGTATTTTACTTGATTGTTGTTGTTTTTCATGTTGAAAATCAAGTTATTTCCAAAATGGAAATAACTGCCGCCGATGGAGAAAACTATAACACTGCTTTTTCGGGGATTTGACACTTGCTACGAATACACAGATACCTAAATTTTATGATATGCTTATTTTATGAACGTCATAATTAATGAATCAGCATTAAAGCACAAGGACATAACAAAGGACAGATGGGAGTTATAATGTCTTTCATGCCATGAAATGCAGGAAGGAATTTTACTATTTAGCTGAGGAGAGCAGTTATTATGTCTGATATGACCGAACAAGAAGCGTGGGAACTGGATGATCTTTTAACTAAAACTACACCAGAGGTAAGCTCGTCAGTAGAGGGGCCTTTTATCAAGCACCGAAATATGATGGTTATTCTTGACAAGTTTTCAGCGCAATACCTTACAGCAAAAATGTTATCAACAAAACAAAGTCCTACAGAAATCATCAGCGGTATGATCCGCCGTGAATTAGGTCTTTAGGTAAAGGGACACACCTCATATACGTCTAATCCTTCTTTTTCAGATACTTCTATTACCGCTTGTTGTTAATTATATTCATTAGCCATTATAGGATTATCAGTAAACCACCTTCCGCATTCACTGTCATATTCGTCGTCGGCAAGCAGTTCTTTTTCATTCTTGCCCAACATATACACTAGCTTTGTTCTTTTCATTGTATGTTTGGTTTATCATAATTAAGAGGGAATTGCAAGGAGTAGGGGAGAAGAATTTAACACGAACTACGCGAACTCGTACCTTCGGTACGCACACGAACAGGGGAAAGCTGTGTCCCCATTGCATGTGCTTTTTATTTTTAATATGTATATTGAAATGGTCCTGGATCTGGTCTCATATACAAAGCAGGAATATTTTTATTTAAATACTTATGTTGTATAGCAATATCCGCTTCTTCACCTGTAAAACCTATTCTTTTGCATTGATATTTTTCACAATTATTTTTTATACATTTCGCATCGTCACATGTATAATTCCATTCTGTTGGTTTATATACACCTGCGACTACGCCGTTAATTACAGCCAAAACATAATCTGCCTGTTTAGCTCTTTCTATGCTGTTATTCCAGCAACGGCGAACCTTTTCATATATTGAAGGATGTTGATTTTTTATCTTGATAATAATACACTTATCGCTAAATGCTATTACGGTTGCCATATTTTACCTCCATTCACTATCCTAACCCTTTGTGCAAATTTACATAAACATCGACTTCTTTAAACGGCATTAATCAGACATTCCTATCTAACTCTTCTTACTTCATAACTTATTCCAGTTACAGACTCACAAGACCAAGACTCATCATATTTATCATACATCAAATATGCAGCCTTTCCTGATGAATAATAAATATCTTGAATATAAGATGGAGAATTACCAGTACTATCCGAAAAATTGCCTAAACCCACTATAACTAATTTCATTATTTTTATGAATTGACTCATTTCATATCTGTCGTTGAACTTATATCGTATAAATCCGGGCATATTCTGATAAACTGATTGCATATTTGCAGCAGAAATATTGAATATCGGTTTTTGAGTTGATAAAATTTGCTGTTTTTCTGTCGGCGTTTTTGCCGCTATAACTTTTTGTACGATTACTTCGTTGCGACCATTAGCGTCATAATATACACTCATCTGCGATCCATCTCTGAGTTTATATAAAGCCTCAATAAGATACGGTTTCCCATTATCTTTCATGATAGTACTTTCAAGAAGTACCGCCCCTTCGGGAACCTCATATTGTTGAGCAAATAATACCGTACTCAAAACAAATAAGATAAAAAAAATCAAATTCTTTTTCATTTCTTTTTCCTCATGTATTATTGTTTATTGTGTAATACGATTTGCAGATATTGGTTGATACCCTTTTTGTTTTGCCCATTCTAAAAATTCTTTTTCTTCATCCGGAAGAGCATATGCAACAATATAGTTTGAACTTGATGCAGTTGCATATCGTGGACCAGTATTAACAGCGTTATTTCGAGAGGTATATTGTGTACCGGCGCTAATATCACGGAGTTGTTCATTATATCCACCTTGTAAAATAACAAAATAATTACCTCCTTGTTTTATAACCTCCTTTGCAGCATATCTCATTGCTGATTGAAAATTTATTGATGGGCTACCCCCTCCAGAAACAGGCGGTACAGAAATATTAACAATAAAGATCCGATCATCAACATGATCTATACTTCCATACACTCCCAAAGAAGCACAGGAAAATAGTAAACTCATATATACTAATAACAAAACAGGAATTATTGAAAAAATTAGTTTTTTATTCATTTTAACCTCACCTTAATTTAATTTATTCTTTCGCCAATAATTATTGTATAATGCCCTGATGTATCAATGTATTTATATGTCCTATAATAGCCAATGGGACATGTCAATATATAATTGATAATATTACTATCAGTTATTTCCCATTGGCGGCATTTTTCACGAATTTTATTTTCCGAAGCATTTTTAACACCATCGACATATCCATAATTATAATTTCCTTTATAAGTGTTTTCGCTCCAATTGGAATCTGTATAATCAGAATATTTTACCCAAAACCCGGATGCATTATAAAGAGGTACATCTTCTTCTTTACAACTGAATAATAAAAATAAACACCCAACGATTAATATGATAGATAAAAATCTTTTCTTTTTCATTTCTTTCTCCCCTTATTCCATATTATTTTCATCATCATGCGATGACAGAGATTCCTCCCCCTCAACCAAAGCCCTATTCTTCCTCTGTATCTCCAAAAGCTCACTCGCTGTCATATTTATCCTAGCTCGCATTTCAATGGGTAAATTTTTATAATCTTCACTGCTAATTTCAGATACTTTCTTGTTTTCGTTGTTCATATTTCACTTCCTTTTAAAGTATCCTATGCAATATATTAAGATTGCATAGGGAATTTGTCAACAGTTTATACGAAACTGTCGGTTTATGCCTTTGGGTATAGCTATACACTGCCAAATAATTGGCGGAGAAATGAGATTGCTTGCTTTTTCCTGTCTATTCTTCTATATTGATAAGGGAAAAAGTATGATTGCTACGATCCAGGACAGATTTATCGCCGTAAGGGAAGCTTTAGGAATAACCCAAAGGGACTTTTGCAAGAGTATTTATGTGAGTCAATCCTATTATGCCCAAATAGAGAGCGGGAAAAGGCCTGTTAATGATCGTATTATCGCCCTAATATGCTCACAATATGGCGTGAAAAAGGAGTATCTTCTTACCGGTAAAGGTAAAATGTTCAGCGAGGACCTGGCTGATATTCAACTTAAACAGCTTTTGGACGTTTTTCATGAACTTGAACCTCCTTTTAAAGACTATATTGTCTCCCAAATTAAACAGCTTGTAGAAGCCGTAAATAAACAAAGGGCGCAATCTACCAAAAAAGGTAAAAAACGCCCTTCTGACTCCTGATAACTGCTTAAATTAGTAAGACTTACTAAAAAGAGTGTATCACATGTAAAAAAAATTTAAACTAAAAATTTTTTTATTTTCCTGATTATTGCCAGACATTTATTATTTTTTGAAAAAGTGGTGTAAATTATCGTTATGAGTAAAATTTGAGGCTGACACGATTTGAACGTGCGACCATCAGATCCGCAATCTGATACTCTATCCAGCTGAGCTACAGCCTCATATCAACGGAGCAGGAGCATTTGAGGTTCGAATCCCAAATACTCCTATATTCATTTAACAATCCCAATGAAGGATTTTGTTCCGTCTTCGGAGCAGGGGGGCTTCGGGGTTCCAGTCGCTGACGTCCTGTCAGCTCCTTCCACCCCCGCCTACGCGCTCCCCGGCGCGTCCTGCGCCGGATTTGTTTGTCAAGGCTAACGCCTTGGCATTTTAACAGGAGCGCTTCGGTTCGAATCCCCCTGTTACTGAGCGTGAAGAAATACAGAAAAACATAGTTTTTCTGTATTTCTTCAACGTAAAAAATCCGAAGGATTTTTTATGAACGGAGCAGGGGGGATTCGAACCCCCGGTACCCTTTAGGGGCACAACTCCTTAGCAGGGAGCCCGATTCGGCCTCTCTCGCACCGCTCCAAATAAGGAAAAAATTTTCTCTACATAGCAAACAGGGGTATTTGGTTCGAATCCCAAACATGCCTGTATTTATTAAACAATCCCAATGAAGGGATTTTGTTCGCTCTTCGGAGCAGGGGGGATTCGGGGTTCCAGTCGCTGACATCCTGTCAGCCCCTTCCACCCCCGCCTGCGCGCTCCCCGGCGCGTCCTGCGCCGGATTTTTCTGTCAAGGCTTCGCCTTGGCTTTGTTACAGGAGCGCTCCGGTTCGAATCCCCCTGTTACCTAGCGTGAAGAAAAAAAGAAAAACTTTGTTTTTCTTTTTTTCTTCTACGTTAAAAATCCGAAGGATTTTTAACGAACGGAGCAGGGGGGATTCGAACCCCCGGTACCGTGAGGCACAACGGTTTTCAAGACCGCCTCCTTCAACCGCTCGGACACCGCTCCAAAGATGACTGGAATAATTAAACACAAAACTAGAGCGTTTGTCCAGTAATGTCTATTTTATCGGACTTTATGAATAGGGTCAATAAAGAGAAATAGTTCGGATTATCTCGCCGTTTGACGGACTTGGCTGCTTCCAAAACCGTCTATGGTCTTGACCAGCGCGAGCCAATAATTGGCTTCGTTTTCGGAAGTGTAAGGGCCAACGCGTACGCGGTACCATGTTTTGCCGTTTATTTCGCTGTTTTCAATAATTGATGTAATTCCCTTGGACGCTAGAAGTTCCCTTGAGTCTTCCGCCCTGATTTTTGCGGTGAACGCGCCGGTCTGTACCCAGTAGTCTTTTGTGGTTTTGGGTTTGGGTGTCACCGCAGGTGATGCCGCAGGTTTCGCCGCGGGTTTTGAGGCTGCCGGTTTTTCTACGGGCGCAGGGGCGACAGCCGCGACACTTTTGGCTTTAGGCGGGGTTTCCTGAGTGTCAGGGACTCCAACGGCAGTGGGCGGCTTGTTTACTACATTTATAGTAGTAAGACGCTCATTGTCAATTATATCAACGGCGGGGCCGGAAGTATCAGTTTGGTTGGGTTTTGCTTCTTGAGCAGATGGAGCAGGCTGTGTGTCGACTGTCACCGGTTTAATCCCTCCCGAGGGATATTGCTGTATTGGTGAATAAGCAGTTTCCTGAACATTGGCCTTGGGCGACAGGATAGCTATGGCGGCAGTGATGGTTACAAGCAGGAAAACACCTACCGAAACGGCGACTAATAATAATTTTTTCTGTTCTTTTTCCATTTTACTCAATCCCCTCTATAAACTTTTCAAGCCGGCGTTCAAGTTTTTTACTTGGTTTTCCGGCGCCGGTTAATCCCGGGTTTTCTACCCTATAAATTTCGGCATTTTTTGTTAAATATTGAGAGTTGAAATCCTTCTGACTGGCAAAACGCTTTAGGATTTCTCCCCAAGAAAGCTTGTCGCGCCGTTTTGCGCGGATTAACCGGGTAAAATACGGCGCCGTCACCAAAATGATACGGTCTAAACGGGCAAAAACCGGAGTCCTGTGCAAAAGTGCGGCGTTTATTACGCAGGCTTTGTCCCCGGCTCTGTCCCTCTCCGCCACCCATTCATCTGTCAGGCGGTTCGCAGCAGGGTGGACAATGGCTTCAAGGGCGGCAAGCTTCTCCGGCTTTCCAAAAACCCGCTGTCCCAGCAAGCGCCTGTCCAAAAACCCGTCCGCCGTACGCAAATCCCCGCCGAATTGGGCAAAAATCGACTCTTTTTCCGTTTCAAGGACTTTATAGCCCAATTTGTCCACATCAAGGACAGGCAAGCCCTTCGCTTCCAGCAGGGCGGCGACATGGTTTTTCCCGGCGCAATATGTTCCTGTAAGGCCAATCAGCATATATTAAAATCGGCAGAATTTACCGTCTTCTAAAAACAGGGAGGTTTTGTTGTGGTTGATTAACAGTTTTTGTAGTACAATAGAGTACTATGAATAAGAAGGTTGTTTTTACTATTGTACTTGTTGTTATTGGGTTGTCTTCGCTTACATTCGGCGCTATATCGTTTGGATTGATAAGTTTGCCGAAAAAACTGGATAGTCAGGCCAAAAAAGAATTACAGATCAAAAAGGAAGCAGAGGCTAAAAAGAAAGAGGAAGCAAAAAAGAAAGAAGAAGAAACCAAAAAGAAAGAAGAAGCAAAAAAGAAGGAACAACAAGCCAAAGAGAAAGAAAAGAAATTAAAAGAAAATCCCATTATACCAAAAGGGCCTATGGCGGCATGGTTAATTTCCGACAGTGAAAAAGAGAAGGGTATTCAAAAGGCGCTTTCTGAAAAATCAAAACAAGTTAACGGAGTATGGTCCACATTAAAAGCCGTAAACGGCGTTATAGATGTTTTACAGTCGGCCAGAATAGGAGGCGCTGTTGAAACGTCTGTTAATCCCATGGAATTTCTATCTCCGGAAAATAATGTTTTAAATAAAATTTCCAACTTGCTTTTATGGGCGGTTGGCGCGGTTCTTTTTGAGAAAATTTTACTTGCGATTTCCGGATATATCGTTTTTTTGATTGTCATTCCCGTTTGCGTAATAATTTCCATTATTACAATATGGACAAGTAAAGATAAAACAAAAATAAAAAAACTGATTATAGTATCTGTAATAATAAGCCTTATTGTACTGTTTGCGATACCAATTTCATTTTATGTGACATCGTTCATTGAAAAGAAAGTATTGCACAATAACTTAAATACCGTTCTTGAATCAATAACCGCAAAAGGCAATACCGCGGCAAGAATGGAAAAGGATTTGACAAGTTTAAGAAAAGTCGGAGGCCCAATAACAACAAATTTAACAAACGCGAAAAAACTCGGCGAAGCTATGATAGAAGAAGCGATCAACTATTTTGTTATTTTTGTTTTTACAAATATTATTATTCCGATACTAACTATTTTTGGGCTTTTTTTACTGACGAGGTATTCCTCAAAGATGATATTGAAAAAGCCCGAACGCTAAATATACAACGGGTTGATAGCTGATGCATGTCAGTATATTTTAAGTCAATTATTGATTTTTCGGAGGTAAAAGTATGAAAAGAATAATTTTTTCCATAGGTATTCTTGCCATTGCGGCGGTTTTTGCCAACGCTCAGGATTCCGCAATTAAAACGATTATTGACCATTTCGCGTCAAGTAAATATTTATCCGTTCCTGTAACGCAAGCCGAACTGGATCAAATTATCCAGGCTGCGGTTCACGCTCCCAGCGCGCGCAACCGTCAGTCCTGGCATTTTACGGTAGTTCAAAACGCCGATTTGGCAAAACAGATAATTTCCAATGTAACAAACGGGAACGTGCTCATTGTAGTTTCCGCCCCCGGAGACGGCAAAACAAATTATACGGAAATTTTGGACGCCGCGCTGGCAACCCAAAGTATATATTTGGCGGCTCAGGCTATAGGACTAGGCTCGCGAATTTATACGGGACCGGTGGACGGTATAAACAAAAATCTGAAAACCGCCCTTGGTCTTCCTTCCGGTTACAGCGCCGTAGCGGTTGTAAGAATTGGCAAGGTGGAACAAGTGGACGCGGTTACGGCGGCTTCAAGCAGGAAGAAAGTTTCTGATGTTGTGAATTATAAGAAGTAGGGTAGTGTGGGTGAATAGGGAAGATATTTTTTACCACGAACCATCGTACCTACGGTACGCCGAACTCGTACCTTCGGTACGCACACGAACATGATAGGGACTTTAACTACAGCTATGCGAAATAATATCGGAATTTTGGAAATTATAACTTCACACCGTCCATGGAAATTTGGCGACACTTTGAGTAACCATTCAATTAATGATCTATATGCTCTTCTTCCATTTCTTTAACTTTTTTCCAATGTTTTATAAACATATCTCTATTAATATCTTTATGAAATAGCGTTATAAATAATACTATTAAAAACAATATTGTATTAAAAATAAAATAGAAAGAAAAAAGATTAATATTTTTACTGTTTTCAACCATATTTATAATATATAATATATATGTGATAATACCTAAAAGAAACCATACGGAAAGCGACTTGAAAACTAAATTGTTTATCAAAGGCTTTCTTTTATTCAGTTCTGTACTATCATGTCCATTCACTTGGTGATGACAACGTGTTTCCCAATTACGTTCATCTATATTAGGTTCAAGAAATACTTCCATGTATGATGATATACTTACATTATTTGATAAAAATCTTTTTACCCTTGTGGCAGCGCAAATAAGCAAAATAAATATAGCGATAAATATACTATCACTGTTAAGTTTATCAATATTATTAAAGAAATATACCAACATGGCAGAGACAGCGGTGACGACAAGCGCAAAATATAAGTAAACTTGCTTCATGTTAAACATTATTTCTTCACGTAACATTTTGTATTCTTTATTCATATTCATAGTTCAATCTCCTTTGTGTTTGTAACCTACCAGTTAATATATTCTCCTTATATCATACTGCCTTTGTGATCTAATTATGTTAATACACTTTATTTCCAAAATTCCCAAAAGTACTTTTTATTCCCACTGTTACCATTATTTTTTACGATCATAGATGCTTTATTAATGTTAAAATATTCTGCAAATTTTGTATCTAATTCATTCTGTGGAATTTTATTCCTTGAAAGAATTGAAGCGCCGCTTGTTATATCTTTATCAAAATTATAAGAAAGCCAAATCCCGGCTATTTCATTATTATTATCACCAATTTGTCTTTCTGGTATATTATAGCGGAAATAAATAGTCGCTTTAGATGTTGGAGGTTTCTTTTTTTGCTGTACTTTTAATAGAATGTCCCCGCTTAATTTTTCATCCCTCTTGTCTATATAACGGGCTGTACCATAAAACGGATCACCGTTATTTGTGTAAGTTAATTTATAAGATGAAAAAAATCCAGCCTTTGCTTTTAATTCAGAATCTAACCATTTAAATTTTGTATTTGCTTCACCAGGATTTGTCCAATGATATTCATACCAAGTGCCTTCAAAACCTTTTAATCTTGTTTGTTCATTTAATTTCTCTATCCAATTTTTAATCCACTTTATAATTGATGTAAATGCCCACAATAATCCAACTATGGCCGCAAATTTTAAAATCAAATCCCAATTTTCGTTCATTTTCATACCCTCCAGTATTTATTTTTCCTACAAATATAAAATTTACCAGGAATTATAACTGTATTAACCAAAGAATTTTTTTGGATATTACTTTGTTAATATCAAACAATAATAACGTTCATCGCCAACATTGTGTTCCATCCTTCCTACTGTTTTGTCCACGTTTCACTCTCAATAGCTCTCGTATATGTTCCCGGTGTTCCATAAGTTGCATCTATTGAGAGAAATTTGGTTCGCAAATCACCGGGGAAGGCAGTATCGCTAAAATTCGAATAAGAAATCGTTCCTTGAAATGTTACGCTAGTAAGGCTAGTACAATTGTAAAAGGCTCTACTCCCAATACTGTAAACTCTGTTCGATATTATTACGCTGGTAAGGCTGGTGCATCCGTAAAAAGTCTCTCTCTCAATGTAGGTAACGCTGTCAGGTATGGTTATACTGGTAAGGTTGGTGCAACCGGAAAAAGCTCCAAACGCAATGTAGGTAACGCTGATAGGTATGGTTATGCTGGTAAGGTTGGTGCAACCGGAAAAAGCATTATACCCAATGTAGGTAACGCTGTTAGGTATGGTTATACTGGTAAGGTTGGTGCAACCGGAAAAAGCAGTAGACGAAATGTAGGTAACGCTGTTCGGTATGGTTATACTGGTAAGGTTGGTGCAACTCTGAAAAGCCCCATGCTCAATCCTGGTAACGCTGTTGGGTATTGTAAAAGAAGTAAATGTTTTTTTCCCTGGGTATCGAATTATTGCAGTTTCAGCTTTGTTATATAATATGCCATCTATTGAACTGTATACGGTATTTGTTGCATCAACATTAATTGCGGAGAACGAAGATAGAATAAGAAGAAAATAACTATTAATGCTTGTAACGCTGTTCAATATGATTACGTTAGTAAGGCTGGTGCATCCGGAAAAAGCGCGACTATCAATGTCGGCAGTACCGTTTCCTATGGTTACGCTAGTAAGGCTGGTACATCTGGAAAAAACGCTATCTCCAATGTAGGTAACGCTGTCCGGTATAATTACGTCAGTAAGACTGGTGCATTGTGAAAAAGCTGCATACCCAATTGAGGTAACGCTGTCGGGTATGGTTATACTGGTAAGGTTGGTGCATCCGGAAAAAGTGGTACTCCGAATACGGGTAACACTGTTGGGTATAATTACGTTAGTAAGGCTGGTGCAATGGGCAAAAGCGCTCTCCCCAATACTGGTAACGCTGTCGGGTATGGTTATGCTGGTTAGCATGTTGTAGTATTCAAATGCTTCACTCTCAATGGTTGTAAAGGTACTGCCTGAAAGGTCAATACTGACATATTTACTAAATAAAGCATTTCTTATGCCTGTAGAACTACTCTCATTCAATTCGATGATATAAGGAGTACTTGCAGTATTGTAAGGTCTGTCTTGCAAATATGTTCTCAATTCGTCAACACTGGTAAAGGTATGGTGTGTGATCGTCAAGAGACCTACGGAAAGTTCACTTGCGGCGTTAAAATTTGTTCCCACAGCCACATCAAAAGTTACGGCATATTCACCAATAGCCGATGGTTCAGTTGTAATACCATTGTATTTAATAGTTATAGTTCCATTAGTTTTTTCTGCTTTTGGTATTATGTTAACATTTCTTGGATTGCCGTCAAAGAAAAATGATCCGATTTCGCTAATGTTAAAGTCATCAAGTTTAGGAGTTGCTTTGTATATATTCAAATTATTAGTGTTACATGTTAAACTGCCATATTTTATCTCAACAGGCTGCTCGTCATGCGTTGAATGAACCAAATTATTACCTTGCTCCAGATTCACGGTTATGTTTTTAGCCGTGAAATTCGCGGCATCAATGTCTTCCGTCGTTGTATCATCGTGGATAAGAGTTACTACAAGCCCCGCTAGATCAAGCGCGTCTCCATGCATGTATGTCAGTTTAGTTGGCTGTGATTTTATTTCTATACCGGAAACTGTTTTTGTATTTGTCGCAGGAAAGGTGTAAGACAATGTAACAGATAAGCCTGTGTTATTTGATACCGTCGCGTTTTGCCCGTTGATTTTTGCGGAACTCAATCCTGAAAAGATGTAACCGCTGTTTGCTGTTAATGTAACCGAAGCAGTATATACCTTATTACCAAGGAAAGGGTTATCGGATGGAGACCAAGATACAGAGCCTAAAGTAAAATTACCAGTACCATTTACCGTTGTACTTGGAGTTGCGCCTTTCACCGGAGCGGTAATGGAAATACTTACAGAAGTGATACTCGTTGAAGCGGTCGCCGGGAATACTGCCGTAATATCGCCTGAATTGGCATTGTTACTTACCGATACCGCCCCCGCAACGGTAAAGAAGTCTTCTGAAATCCCATGCAGGGTATAGCCTGTTTTAGGAGTTAGCATAATGGTTGCTGTATATTGTGTTGCTGCGGTAAAAGTATTTGGTTTGCCGTTCCATGTTACGGTTCCGCTGTATTGCGTGTTTTCTGTTATTTTTGTAACCGGAGTACCGCCATTTATCGGAACTGTAACACCCTGTATAGCGGCTATGGTAATTACAGTTGCGTCAGTAGATGGGAACTCTGCCGTAATAATCCCAGAATTGGCATCATTACTGACATATGCAGCCCCATCAACAGTAAAGTAATTTATCATTACTCCTTGAAAGGTATAACCTGATTTAGGTGTTAACGATATTGTTGCCGTGTATACAGTCGAAGCGGCAAAGGTTGAATGATTCGGCGACCATGTTACAGTTCCGCTGTACTGCTCGTTTTCGGTAATTTTTTTAACCGGGGTTTCGCCTTTTACCGGAATGTTAATGCCTTGTATAGCGGAAATAATTGATATTGATGCGTCAGTTATTGGAAATATAGCGGTAATAACGCCTGACTTGGCATTATTTCTGACCATAATTGCTCCGGCGACTATGAAGAAATTTGCCGGTACCCCTTGTAATGTGTAGCCATTTTTTGCTGTCAAGGTAATTGTTGCTATATATTGAGTATTTGCGGCAAAAACAACAGGATTACCGTCCCATGTTATGGTTCCGTTGAACTGCTCGTTTTCGGTAATTTTTGTAACCGGGGTTCTTCCGGTTGCCGGGGCGGTAACGCCCTGTATAACAGGAATATTTATAAATCTATTAGGTTCATCAGTCCCCGGTGCAGAACAAGCCGCCAGTATAAAAGCAAACATCGCTATAAATACCGCAATACCAAGACCATTATTCTTCTTTTTCATAAAATACCCCTTAAATATCTAAAATTTAGCTGTTTTTATTAATTGGCCGCAAAATACAGTAATCTCTATATTATCTAAAAATTATATAATAATTACTATATTTTGTCAATCCTTTATAGTAATTACTATATCAATGAATAAAGCATGAAATTTACTTTTAGAAAAACCTTAAGGGAAGAACTGGATTATCAAGGGCTGACTGTTAAAGAGTTGGCTTTTAAAGCCTCGGTAGCCAAAGGAGCGCTCGATACCTATCTTGGCAAACAGGCTTCCATGCCACCTGTGGATGTCGCCGTCAGAATCGCATCGGCTTTGGGCGTAACGGTAGAATATCTGGTAAGCGGCGATGACAGTAAAAACAATAAAGACACGGTTTTTTTCTCTAACCCCAAAAAGCGCTCAATACTTCGAATATTCGATGAACTTTTACCGGAAGACCAAAAACTAACGCTGGATTTTGTTAAGATACTAAAAAAGAATAGGGATGAGAAGGATTAGCAATTAGCAATGAACAATGAGCAATTAACGAAGTTATCAAGCAAATCGTGAAATAAAAATATAAACGAACATACAACACTATTGTTAATTGTTCGCTTTGATTAACGGGTTCAATAATAGCGCTGATTTTTCGATAATTTGCTTGAAAAATTCAACCGGTAATATGCTGTCCGCTTGGTTTATACGTCTTTTGTATTCATTCTTTTTGCCGGAAAAGACTGTTTTTAATCTGTATGTGCAAACTGTTTGCGGCATATCACAAAGCGCCCAACATTCGGTACGCCCTAATACTCCGGGCATTATTCCTGCAGGAATATGTAAAGCATTGGTATTTTTTTTATATGGCTTTTTTGTAGTGAATGGAATTACTATAGCCAATTTTGACCTTTTGTGAGGGTAAACTATAACAACAGGGCGAATTTTACCTATTTCCGGTTTTATATTTGCAATTATTTCATGATCCTGTATTATTATAGATTTTTTTCTGTCCCAGCAAACTTCAAATTGACACATTAATACTTGGGATTTTTTGACAAAATTTACAGAACCACTTGGCATGATTATCCAAAATTGATTTTTTTTAGGGGCTGTCCAATAAGTAAAAAGGACAGCCTCAAAATAAATTCCCAAAGAGAAAAAAGAATGATAAAATTCCCACATGAGCAAAGGAAAAAGTGACAAGATCACATATAAACCATACGAACAACACC
>Ga0268262_10001430_pt1 | contig 29579 bp, 27 predicted proteins | sample TergutNc150P3_FD_190354 | JGI IMG/M metagenome (GOLD analysis project Ga0268262, IMG submission 190354) | Nasutitermes corniger P3 segment gut microbial community from laboratory colony in Florida, USA - Nc150 P3 (SPAdes) (version 2) | ecosystem: Host-associated > Arthropoda: Insects >... | reverse complement strand
CAAGCCAGACTGAATTGGACCAGATATTCGGAAATCTCAAGCGGAGAAATTTGGGCGACTTCAAAGATGAATGGTATTGGACTTCTACAGAGGCCGGTAGTATATACGCATGGTGCCAAAATTTTAAAGAAGGCAAAATGGATCAACACGGTAAAGGCTATAAATACTACGTCCGCCCTATCCGGCAGGTTGCCGGGCAATAAGGGGGGGAATGTTATACGGTGTAAATACGCTGTCGTATAATGACGGCGCATATATTTTAAGGAGGTTTTTATGAATTGTTATAATCATCCTGAAGAAGTTGCTGTTGCGAGTTGCATTGATTGTGGAAAGGGTTTGTGCAGAAAATGCGCCAGTTTATATCAAATACCAATCTGTAATGAGTGTAATCTAAGACGGGTCAAAAATGATAAAGGGAATATAATCAGGGTTTACTTACCATCAATAGTGCTTTTCATAATAGGGGTAGCTGCTGGTATTTCCAATGGATCATTCGGAATGGGAATTTGTCTTGGATATGTTTTTGCCGGTACTCCCTGGGGTTGGAAAATCGTTACTTTTATTCAACCGCGAATGTTTCTATTCTTATCATTTTTTGGTTGGGTGATCTATTTTTTCATAAAAATTACTATTTCATGTTTCGTTGGAATAGTAGCTTTGCCGATTGGTTTTCTTAAATTAATTATTGGTCTTGTATCTGCACATAAAAAAGAACAGGATATAAATAATAATTTAACAAATAACCAGTAAAATGTGACAGTACCGGTTCTTGCCAGGAAAACTGCGTCCGGCGTCAGGCAACTTAGCTGAAAAAATTCACCCAAAAACTTGAAAAAAGTTTATGTTTGAGATATATTATCGAATAAGGCGTATGCCTTTGAGATAATGGCAAGGAGATTTATATGAAAAAAAAGGTAATGATAATAATGACGCTTATGGTGATGATATGCGCCGCGGCATTCGGACAATCGGAACTCAACCTTGACACTGCCATACAACAGGCAGGCAAAACGGTCAACGATTCTCTGTTTGTAGGAGTTAAGGTAGCCCTGTTAAATTGCGGTTCCGGTTCAAATGATCTTTCCAAATATGTCGTTGACAAGATGACTGCCACTATTGATAGCGGACGGAAATTAACGCTGATTGCCGGCAAAGATGTAGACCGTGTCCGTGGAGATATGAACTTGCAGTTGTCCAGTGAAATAAACGATACGCCCGCTCTGGAGTTGGGCAGGAAGCTTGGCGCGGCGATTGTGGTAACCGGCTCTTTTGTAAAAAATGGCAATGGTTATCGTTACACGGTCAGGGCATTGGATGTCAACACAAAAGCCCTTCAAAAATCATCATCGTTTAATGTTAAGGATGACCAGCAGGTTCGTCAGTTACTGGGCATAAAAGAGGCTGCAGCGGCATCCCCCGCGCCGGCTCCGGCCCCCGCGCCTGTGGCGGCCCCTACACCCGCGTCGGCTCCGGCAGCAGCGTCCGCGCCAACCCCAAAACCCGCAACGGCAGCGTCTACTGCCTACAAAATCGGCGATACCGGCCCTGCCGGCGGGGTGATTTTCTATGATAAGGGTAGCAATAGCGAAGGCTGGCGGTATTTGGAAGCCGCGCCGGATACGGCGGAATTTCAGGCAACTTGGAGTGATAATGCTTTCTATGTAAATGATGATACTTACAAAACACGAAAAGAAGTCGGTTATGGTAAAAGGAATACCCAATTCATTGTTGATAAATTCAGGCAAACTACCGGAAACTGGAATACCGCGGCGCAAAAAGCCCACGATTTCTCATTCAACGGATTTGAAGACTGGTTTTTGCCCAGCCAGGGTGAATTGGACCTGATATTCGGAAACCTTAAGCGGAAAAATTTGGTCGACTTCAAGAATGAATGGTATTGGTCTTCTACGGAAGACGGTTATTATAATTCATACTGCCAAAATTTTAGAGATGGCAAAGTGAATGATCGCGGTAAAAACAATAATTGTTACGTCCGCCCCATCCGGCAGGTTGCCGGGCAGTAGAGGAGGTTAAACCGCATCAAGCGCCGGATGCTCTATCATGTAAGTATAAATGCTTGATAAAACGGCGAGTTTTGTGGTATATTTTTTCAATAAAGACGTATGTCTTTTAATAAAATGACAAGGAGTATGGTTATGAAAAAGATTATCGGAATTACTGTAGCGCTGTGGTGTGCGCTGATCTTTGCGGGCTGTGGTTCAAGCCCCAAAACAACGACTACAACTACTAAAACGACAACCACCACCACAACGACAACGACGAGCAAACCTGAACGGAAAATGGGCGGTAATATCCCGCAATTTGTTAAGGATTGGAATAAGAATGTTCCGGAAGATGCATTAGTGGGCATTGGAACCGCGCGGGCGGCATCCCTGAACCTGGCGCGGACTACGGCGACAACACGGGCGCGGGCGGAAATTTCCCGCCAACTGAATACCATGATTCAGGACATGGTGCGGGATTATTCCGCCGGCAGCGAAGTTGACCAGAAAGCGGCGCTTTCATTTCAGGAAAACTTTACATTGGCGCTTTCCAAGTCCACCCTTACCGGTTCCACTATTGTCGATGAGGATCAGGATGATAACGGTAACTATTGGGTAATGGTTATGCTGAGCAAAACAAATATTGCCAAAGAGCTCACTCAGGCTCAGGCTGCCGCCCGACTGGCTGTTCCGGCAATGGCTTCTTTTAGCGCCGAAGACCGGATGAATGCGGCTTTTGACCGCGCTTATGCTTCGGAAGTCGGCGTCGGCGACCGGTAATTAATTAATACAACAGGATGGGGCCGCTGAGCCTGTCGAAGCGCGTCCTCATCCTGTTTGTTTTTTTTGGGAAACGTCAATATGAAAAAAACAATCGCTCTTGTGGGGATTGTGTTTTTGTTTTTTTCTTGTGCGTCATCAGGTACTGAAAAGCCGGAACAAAATTCTTCATCTTCGGTTTCAAATCCGTCTGTTGCTCATACTGAGAAATATGGAATACCCTCTGTGAAAGAACAGGGCGCATCGGGGCATTGGATTACCAGACCCTCAGAAAATGCCTTAATTATTATCGGGGTGTCCAATTTCCAGGTAAAACGGGATTCTGAAATTACCGCCGCAAAAGAAGACGCCGCCCGAAAAGCGGCAATGTATCATGGCATTCGGGGAAATATTGAATCTTTTCACAGCAGCGGCGCGAATTTTTTCGATTTTGCGGCTGACTCAAAAATTGAACTTGAATATGACAGCGATTATGCGAAATATATTGACCGGCTGATGTTTGACCCGGAACATGATGTAGTTGTAACTGATGACGCGGTATTTATACGTTTTAAGTATGCAGCAATGGCGACTCCCATTAATTTCAAAACTTCTATGAATGATGACGGCCGCCCGAACTGGACTTATAGCCGGGATATGCCCCGGATTGACGGTTATATAACGGCGGTGGGGTTCGCCCGAAACCAGGTCAGGCTTAAAGATACCATCAGAAAATCATCTGAAGCGGCGGCTGCGCGCATGATCGAAGATATATCTACCCAGATTACTTCAAGTGATAAATCAGGAACCGGGATGGGAGCTTCCGGTCAAATTCGAACCAAAAGCGAGGGGAAGTTGGACAATTTCCATATAATTGAATTGTGGATTGATCCGAAAACGAAATATGTTTATACGCTTGCCATTGCCAGGCAAGGCAAGTAAGCTATGTTCAGAGAAAAGGAATGGTATATGTTCAAAAATAAATCAACGGTACTTTCACGCGGCATGAAAGGTTTCTGTTTGCTATTGGCGTTTTTCGCCTGTATGACGGCTAACGCTCAGAATAAAAGCGGTTCCAATACCGGTGCGCCGGACTGGATTCGTGATCCATACAAAAAATTTGACCAAAAGACGGATGTTGCCGCGGTTGGCGTCGGTAATTCCCGCCAGACAGCTGAAAAAGACGCTCTGGGTAAACTGGTCGCTATATTCGGTCAAAGTATACAGGTTGATGAAAAAATATCTACGTCCTACCGGGAAGCGGTGGAAAGCGGCGCTACCGCCAGTTGGTCGGAGAATACCGCTATTAATAATTCAATTGTAACTTCCGCCGGTATGGATTCTCTGGTAGGGGCGGAAATTGGCGATACATGGTTTGATGGCAAAACTAATTACTACGCGGCAGCCGTTCTGAACAAGACCAAGGCGCTCCAGGCTTATTCAAACATGATAAGAGTAAACCAGGCAATGATTGATAATCTGGTTAATATGCCGGCGGCGGATAAAAACAGTTTGGACGGTATCGCCCGTTATCAGTTTGCGGCAATGATTGCCGACATAACATTCAGTTATGGGAATCTGCTTTCATATATCGGCGCGCCCTCGTTTGCCCAGGGGCTTAAAAAAGGCGATGATTACCGGCTTGAGGCGCAGAATATTACCAAAGCCATTCCGGTTGGCATAACGGTAAAGAACGATAAAGCAGGGAGAATTCAGGGCGCGTTTGCCAAAGCCTTTGCCGATTTGGGTTTCAGAAGCGGCGGAACCAATTCACGTTATGTGCTTGAGGTGGATATAACCGCTTCGCCGGCTGAGTTTGCCAATCAAAAAAATAAATTCACCCGGATTGAAATGACCGCCAACCTGCGTGATACCAGACTCAATACGGTACTCTTTCCCTTCAATTTTAACAGCCGGGAAGGACACTCCACCCAATCGGAGGCTGATAACCGCGCCTACGCTGCGGCAGAGCGCACAATCAACGAGGAATATAGAGATCTTTTGAACGATTACCTTTCACAGTTATTGCCCAAAAAGAGGTAATGAGAGGTCTGATAAGAAATTTTTTATCCTCCGCCGCGCGCTCAGCTGGATAAATCCAGCCGGCGTTATTATTTACAGTGGCTTTTTTTGTGCGCGGTAACAAGTAATCGCACCCGCAGGGTGTAGATGAGCAAATGTTATATGTTAGGGCGCGGGAAAAATCTTACATGACGAGTAAAATGAGGGGAGCTTTAGCTCACCGTCCGCGCCGCGGGAACGTGTCGTATTTATTCGGTCTACGCCCCTTGTCGGGGCGCGGTTATTCGGTTACCGCCGCGCACACGCCCGCCTGAAGGCGGGCTGCCGTTACTGTACACGGTGGCTTTTATTGTGCGCGGTAACGTATCGTATTTATTCGGTCTACGCCCCTTGTCGGGGCGCGGTTATTCGGTTACCAGTTCCATAAACTGCCTTTTTAGTGTATACTGGGAAGTCGGAGGAAATTATATGGCTAATCGAGAAATTCTTCGTCCGCATGACCGGCCCGATCTGGGGCATTGGATACCCCTTTCCTTTCAGCACGTATTTGCAATGTTTGGGGCGACTATTTTAGTTCCTATTTTGACCGGATTAGACCCGGCCACAGCGCTTTTTACGGCAGGGACCGGAACGTTAATCTACATTCTCTGTACCGGCGCCAGGGTTCCCGCTTTTCTGGGATCTTCTTTTGCCTTTATCCCACCCTTAATCGGCATTACGGCGAGTTACGGGGTTTCTTATGCTCTGGGCGGCGCGGTAGTGGCAGGTTTATTTTACTGCCTTGTCGGGCTTATCATTCGCTTTGCCGGAACAAAATGGCTGGACAGAGCCCTGCCGCCGGTGGTTATCGGTTCGGTAATCATTGTTATCGGTCTTAACCTGGCGCCGACTGCCATGAGCATGGCAATGAATAATTCCGGCGGGGATTACAGCCTGGTATACCTTTCCATTGCCGTAGTAACGCTGGGTATAACTGTCGCCACAAATATTTTGTTTACGGGCTTTTTTAGTACCATTCCGATTTTGTTTGGCTTGGTGGGAGGGTATCTTTTTACTATTATCATGGGCTGTTTCTTCCCCGCCTATGCGATCATTGATTTTCAGGTTGTGAAGGACGCCTCCTGGTTCGGGCTGCCGACTTTCCGTGTTCCCAGTTTCAGCTTTGTGCCCATCCTGACCTTTGTGATTGTTTCCCTTGCGACGATCTGTGAACATCTGGGCGACACGCTGGTAACGAGCAAAATTGTCGGGCAGGACTTTTATAAAAATCCCGGCCTTCACCGCACCCTTGCCGGAGACGGTCTTGCTACAACCTGGGCAGCGCTTTGGGGCGGACCGCCCAACACTACTTACGGCGAAAATATCGGCGTTATGGCGATTACCCGCGTTTACTCGGTGTGGGTTATTGGCGGCGCAGCGGTCATTGCCGTACTCCTTTCGTTCTTCCGCAAATTCGGCGCGCTGATTCAGACCATCCCCACGCCGGTTCTTGGCGGCATATCCATGCTGCTCTTTGGTATAATCGCGTCAAGCGGCCTGCGTACCATTGTTGAAAGCGGCGTGGATTACAAGGACAAGCGCAACCTGACCATTTCTTCGGTTATTCTTGTGATTGGCATTGGCGGCGGCAGACTTGCCTTTAGCATTACACAAGACCTGCGTTTTGAACTTGCCGGCGTTGCCCTTGCCACTGTGGTGGGAATCATTCTTAACCTGATTTTCCCGGTAAGCAAGGGACCGGCTAAAGCGGATTCATAGAAGAAGGGAATAGGGACTGGGGACTGGGGAATAGGGATCGTTGTTCGTAATCTCAGCGTGAAAGAAACACGCAATGTTTTCTAACAAAAACCCTAGTCCCTGATCCCTAATCCCTATATCTTCTCCCTTCATTGAAAGATTCCCCCTTTCACGCCATACTGTCACCATGGAAAGCCCGATAAAAAAAATTACAGACCAGGAGATAGAAACGCTGCTGGTTTCCCGCTTTATAAACTATGTTCGCTGCTGGACCGAAAGTGACCACCATGTTGAAACAACGCCATCCAGCCTGGGACAATGGGATTTGGCGCGGACGCTGCGGGATGAACTGTTGGGGCTGGGCGTTAAAGAAGTTGAATTGACCTCCCACTGTTATGTAGTTGCCCGTATCCCGCCGAGTAAAGGCAGGGAGCATATTTCTTCTGTTGGGTTCCTTGCCCATCTTGATACGGCAAGCGATGTTTCCGGGAAAGATGTTAAGCCGCAGATGGTGTGTGACTATAACGGGGAAAAAATTGCGCTTTCAGGCGGTTTGACGCTTGATCCGGCGCAGGAGTTGGGTCTGGCGGCGCAGAAAGGCAAAACCATAATTCACTCGAACGGCGATACCCTGCTGGGCGCCGATGACAAGGCGGGCATTGCGGAGATTATGGCGGCGGTAGAGTACCTCCTGAAACATCCTGAAATACCGCACGGTCCTGTGGAGATAATTTTTTCACCCGATGAGGAAACCGGTAAAGGGCTGCCCGAATTCCCCCGTGAAAAGATAACATCCGTTGTCTGTTACACTCTGGACGGCGGCCCAATGGGAGAAATTGAAACTGAATGTTTTAACGCCTGGAGAGCCGATGTCAAGTTTTGGGGCAAGGTTATCCATATCGGCACGGCACGAGGCATTTTGGCGAATGCCGCGCTTATGGCCGCCTCTTTTGCGGTAATGCTGCCCCGCTCGGAAAGCCCGGAGGCCACTGACGGCTATTACGGTTATTACTGTCCCATGGAACTGTCCGGCGATTTGGAAAATGCCTGGTTGAAAGTATTTCTGCGGGATTTTGAGAACGACGGTATTAAGCGGCGGTTGGCGGCATTAGAAACAATAGCCAAAACCGTGGAGACGCAGTTTCCCGGCGGGCAGGTTATTGTTAAATCAAGCCCTCAATATTATAATATGAAAGAAAAGATTAACGAACAGCCGCAGGCGCTTGAACACCTGAAAGCAGCGTTGGACAATATTGGTATTGAATGGCAGCTTAAACCCATAAGGGGCGGTACTGATGGAGCACGTTTGACCGAACTGGGCATTCCCACTCCCAATATTTTTACCGGCGGGAGGAACTTTCACAGCCGGCTGGAGTGGGTAAGCGTCAGTGAAATGTGCGCCGCCTGTAAGGTTGTTATAGAGTTAATCAGACTGTGGGGAGAATAAAGATGGATACTTTGGCAACAGCGTTTCGGGAAGAAATAAAAAAGGCTATGGCCCTGACAAAAGTACCCGTAGTTGTTACCGGAGAAAATGTATATCAGGAGGGTAATAGCGACATTCTCCCGATTCTTGATGAAATGGCCGAGTCGCTGATGCTTCCCGGTTCCGGTGTAGACGGCATGGAAAACCTTGAGGAACTTTTGGCAAAAGCGGAATCGGGAAATTCCTGCCTGCTTCTGGTTGAACATTACAGTAATTTTGATCTTTCGATTTTTTCCCTGCTGGTGCGGCTGGCCGGTGGCCGCGGCGACGCCATCGCGAAAGCGTTAATTGCCATTGCCGGCATGAAGCTCAACGAAGATAACCCCGTAGTAGCCGCCTTTGCCAGCGCCTATACACGTATTGTCATATACCCCAGCCGTTCAATTAAAGGGATGGAAGGTGAAAAAAAACAGGCGGAACTTGCCCGCAGTAACGGTATTAACCGCGCCGCCATGAAGGCGCTGGAGGGACTAAAAACACAGGGCAAACTGGTTTTGGTGTTTCCGGCGGGAACTCGTTACCGCCCCTGGGATCCCTCAACCAAAAAAGGGGTGCGCGAGATTGACTCTTATCTCCGTTTGTTTGATTATATGTGTTGTGTTGCGCTTAACGGCAAGATTCTTCATGTGCAGCAAACTGACATGATAAATGATGTGGTGGGCAAGGATATAATACGAATAACGGCGGGCCCGGTGCAATCATGCGTTGAATTTCGCAGCAGGGCGCGGACTGCCGCGGAAGCAGCCGGCAATGAAGATAAAAAACAGGCCGTAGTTGACGCGATTATGGCGGAATTGGAACGACTGCATATCAGCGCGGAAGAAAAACGTCAGAAGATGCTGGAGGAAAAATATGACTAATGAAGAAATTACCCAATTAATCAACGGGTACTCAAATCTGGTGCTGGAAAAGGGCGTTATTAACAACGAGTTATACACAAAGTACGAGGTAAAGCGCGGACTGCGGGATGTCAGCGGAAAAGGCGTACTGGTGGGCCTGACGGAAATTTCAGAAATTGTTTCGTATATTATTGAAGACGGCGACTATGTTCCCTGCGAGGGAAAATTGTATTACCGCGGCATCAATATTGAAAAAATTGTTCAGGGTTTTCTGGACGAAGGCCGTTTTGGGTTTGAGGAAGTGTGCTTTCTGCTGCTTTTTGGGCATTTACCCAACCAGAAGGAATTTACCGAGTTTTCCGGCCTGCTTGATCAATGCGCTTCCCTGCCGGACAGTTTTCTGCGCGGCACGATCATGGATGCGCCCAGCAAGGACATGATGAATTCACTGGCAAAAAGCGTATTGACCCTGTATGCCTATGACAACAACCCCGATGACATTTCCATTGTCAATGTTATACGTCAGTCAGTCAATCTCATAGCCCAATTTCCCCTGCTGGCGATTTACGGTTACCAATCCTATGCCCATAGCCACCGCGGTCAGAGCCTGGTTATTCATTCTCCGATGAAGGGGCTGTCCATTGCCGAAAATCTGCTGTATATGCTCCGCCCCGATTCAAAATATTCTCAACTGGAGGCCCGGATTCTTGACATTGCCCTGGTGCTTCATGCGGAACACGGCGGCGGTAACAACTCTACCTTTACCACCCATGTAGTTTCGTCTTCCCACACGGACACCTATTCCGTTATAGCGGCGGCGCTTGGTTCGCTGAAAGGGCCGCGTCACGGCGGGGCAAACATCAAAGTCATGCAGATGGTCCGCGATATGCAGGAAAAAATCAAAGACTGGAATGATGATGAGGAAATAACCGTTCATCTTGAAAAACTGCTGAACAAGGAAGCCTTTGATCGTGCCGGCCTGATTTACGGGATGGGTCATGCCGTATATTCGCTGTCCGATCCCCGCGCCCTGATTTTCAAGCGTTTTGTCGAGGAACTTGCCAATGAAAAACAACGGCAAAAAGAATATCTCTTGTACTCAAAAGTTGAAAGCCTGGCCCCTCAGGTAATCGGGAAACTGCGGAAAATTTACAAAGGGGTCAGCGCCAACATAGATTTTTACTCCGGCTTTGTTTACAGCATGCTTGATCTGCCTGAAGAGTTATATACACCGCTCTTTGCTGTTGCCCGTGTCTCCGGCTGGTGCGCTCACCGCATTGAAGAGTTGGTCAACGCAGGTAAAATAATCCGCCCCGCTTACAAGTCTGTGTCCAAACAGAAGCTTTACACGCCATTGAAAGAAAGGGGATAAATTTCTTTGCCACAGCTTCATACTCTTGCTCGGATAGGCAGAATTTTATTGGCCGCCAAAACCGCAGAGTCCATAAACAGGCGGCTTGAACGGCTGATGCCGGTGCTGACGCCTCTGGGTATTACGCTGGGTTTTCTTCTGCCGGGCGTGTTTATATATTTGCGGCCTTTTGTTCCCTGGCTCTTCGGTCTTATGACCCTTTCCGGGGCATTGAGACTGAAGGTCACTGAATTTGGCAATACCATACGCGGCCCTGCCCCCATACTGGTGTTTTTTGTTTCCACTCATGTACTGATGCCGTGTTGCGCCATGTTCGCCGCCTCCTATCTTCTTGGCGGCAGCCCGGATACTGTTGCCGGTTATGTCCTGCTGTTTGCCGGCCCTATAGCCGTTTCAAGTTTTATGTGGGTAAGCATTTTTCGGGGAGATAAAGCCCTCTGCCTGACCCTGATTCTCTTGGACACTGCGCTTGCGCCGCTGGTAGTGCCGGGTACTGTTTCACTGTTAATGGGCGCGAAAGTGGCAATGGATATGAGCGGTATTGCCGTTTCCCTTATTTTGATGGTACTCATCCCGACAATTATCGGCGTTACGGTTAATGAAATCAGCCGGGGAAAAATTCCCATTCTGATCTGCCCCTATCTTGATCCGGTCTCAAAAATCTGCCTTATGCTGGTTATCGCCGCCAATACCTCACCGGTCGCGAAAGTAATTCAGTTTAATAACCCGGAAGTCTGGAAAATCGCGGGAATGTGCATTTTCCTTTCCGCCGGAGGTTTTATACTATCAAAATTTACCGCCATTACTGTTAGGTGCAATCAAGAAAGAAGCGTAACCGTGTTTTTTTGCGGCGGACTGCGGAACATCAGCGCCGTTACCACCATCGCGGTAACCTTTTTCCCGGAATCAGCCGCCCTGCCCGCCCTGCTGGGCATTGTGTTTCAACAGACGATTTCGGCTGTCATGGGAAAATTGTTCATAAAGAATATTAAAAATGTTCAAAAATGTTAATTTTCAAAGACATAAAATAAGGAAAATAATATAAAAATGGATAAAAAGACAGCGATATTTATTCTGTTGTTTGGCTTATCGGTAATAAATATTTTTTCTCAGGAAACATCCGAAGGTAATTATTTCCGGAGAAATTTTAACAATAGAATTCATTTAGGTTATTATTCTTCATATTTTGATGATAACATTCGATTATTACAATGCGGATATGACGCGGCATTAAAATTGATAAACATTAATCCGCGGTATAATTTATTGGATTTTGGATTTGGGTTAAACGGATTATTGGCTTATGATATGGTAAACGAAACCCAAAAAGACAATTTTGGAAATGAAAGGCCTAAAAATGGAAGAATGACTTTTGGATTTGAATTAAACTGGAATGTCAGATTATATGTTGTGCCTATTCCCAAAATAAATTCCAGAATATTTATCGAAGGCTGCGGAATGAGTTTGGTTGTTTATTCAAGAGAATTTCCTGAAAACGGAACTTATGTTAATATCGGAACAAATATAGGGCTGGGAATGGAATACCCCATAAATAATTATAAAGCATATACGGTTTTGAAATGGTTTCATTCATCAAATGGAAAGCCTTATGAAAATAATCCCGCGTTAAATACCGTTGGAATAGTAATGGGTTTGCAGTTTTAATGATTAATAGGCGCGTATAATCTGTTATTAAGGCTTCTTGCCGCCGATTACCCGTTCTTTGCCGGATAAATCCCTGTGGGTTTGTATGCCGGTAAAGCCCGCTTGTAATAACAAAGAGTCTATACGCTGCATCTGGCGGGGATCGGCTTCCAGCAGCAGGCTGCCGCTGGAACAGAGAAATTCCGGCGCGCGGGAGATGATGCTCCTGATTATGTCCAGGCCGTCGCTGCCGCCGTCCAGCGCCAGCATTGGCTCCCCGCGGACTTCGGAAGAAAGACCGGCAATTTCCGCAGTGGGAATGTAGGGCGGGTTGCTTATTATGAGAGAGAATGGGGACTGTTGCTCATTTGATAAGGAATCAAAAAGGTTACCGCAACAAAAATGAATTGTTTCATCCGGCAACAAACGAACAGCATTTGCTTGAGCAACTTCAAGGGCCTCAGCGGAAATATCCGCAGCCCAGACTTCCAGTTCCGGCATTGCGTGTTTCAGGGCGATGGCAGCCGCGCCGCAGCCGGTACACAGGTCAAGTACGTGTAACGGCTGGTTTTTAACGGTTAACTGTTTCAACGCCGCCTCTACCAGTGTTTCCGTATCGGGCCGGGGTACGAGAACCGCAGGGTTCACCTGAAAATCCAGGCCGTAAAATTCCTTTCTGCCCAGAATATAGGCGGTACATTCCCCGGCAAGCCGCCGTTTGATAAATTGATCAAAAGCGGCGCGTGCCGCTTCGGTAAGCGGTTCTGAGGCGGCGGCCATAAGCGATGAACGATTTATATTCAGAACTTCGGCAAGGAGTAGGGTAGTGTCGAGGCCGGGGTTTTCAATGCCCGCCGCGGCGAGAGCGGCGCTGCTTTCGGTAAGGGCTTCACGAATGGTCATAGACGATAATCTCTCTTGGAACCGCTCATTAATTCAGTCCCCAAATTTTACCAGAAGAATTTTTTACCACGGAGTACACGGAGTTTCACGGTAACCGAATAATCGCGCCCCGACAAGGGGCGTAGAGCGAATAAATGCGATACGTTACCGCGCACAAAAAAAGCTGCCGTAAACAATAATGTCGGCTGGATTTATCCAGCCGGATGCGCGGCGGAAGGGAAAGTGATTTTCGTATCAAAACTCCGTGATACTCCGTGGTTTTTATTCTTCTTCATTAGATTATTCAGCGCTTCCCTCACAATATGAAGGTTAAGATAACTCATCAAGAGGCGGCTTCGGAACTGGTCATCTTCAGTAGTTCTTCCCGGGCGGAAAGTTTGAGCGCGTCAAATACTTCGCCGATGTCACCTTCCATAATGCGGTCCAGTTTATACAGGGTAAGGCCGATGCGGTGATCGGTAACGCGGTTGTCGGGGAAATTGTAGGTTCTAATCCGTTCGGAGCGGTCGCCGGAACCGACCTGGGTTTTACGGGCTTCGGCGCGTTCGGCGGCGGCTTTTGCCTCCTCCGCTTCATAGATACGGGCCCGCAGTATACGCATGGCCTTGGCCTTGTTTTTAATCTGGCTTTTTTCGTCCTGACAGTGGACGGTAATGCCGGTAGGGAGATGGGTGATCCGCACGGCGGAGTCGGTGGTATTGACGCACTGGCCGCCGGGGCCGCCGGCACGCATGACATCAATGCGGAGGTCTTCCTGCCTGATGTCAATTTCGGTTTCATCAGCCTCGGGCAGTACCGCCACCGTCACCGCCGATGTGTGGATTCTGCCGGACGCTTCGGTTGCCGGAACCCGCTGTACGCGGTGAACGCCGGATTCATAGCGGAGGTTTTCGTATACATTACTGCCGCTGATTGAAAACACAATTTCTTTCAGGCCGCCCAGTTCGGTTTCGTTGGAATTCATTATTTCGAATTTCCAGCCCTTGGTCTCGGCAAAGCGGGAATACAGGCGGTACAAATCCGCGGCAAACAGGGCCGCTTCCTCGCCGCCGGTTCCCGCCCGGATTTCCATAATGATATTTTTTTCGTCCAGGGGGTCTTTGGGGATAAGGAGGAATTTCAACCGGTCTTCGCAGTCCCGCAGTCTGGTTTCCAGTTCCCTGAATTCTTCCCGGGCAAGCTCGCGCATCTGAGGGTCTTTTTCTTCCTGGGCAATGAGTTTTGCTTCCTCAAGCTGCTTTGACAGATTTTCAGTTTCATCATGAATGGCGGCAATTTCACTAAGCTGCGAATATTCTTTCATGGTACTGCGGTAGCGGTTTTGATCTTTGGTAAGGTCCGGGTCCTGTATGAGCAGAGACAATTCACCGTAGCGTTTCAACAGGGAGTTGAGCCGTTCATTCATGAAGCTTTATCAGCCGCCTCGTTGTTTTCCAGCGGCAGGAAAATATTAAATACCGTACCCTTGCCCCATTCAGTCTGCAATTTTATGGTTCCTTTCGCGTCACGTACCCGGTCCCGAACCAGATTTAAGCCAATGCCCCGGCCCGCATGAATTCCCTCGGTGTCCGCAGTGCTGAATCCCGGCGCAAATATCGCCTGTAACAAAGCGCCTTTGTTGCCCGCTTCTTCCTTTTTTATCATATCTAAACTCAGGGCTTTTTCACTGATTTTCTTGAAATCGAGCCCTCTGCCGTCATCCAGCAGCTTAACCTGGATAGTTTTACCGTCAGTTTTAATTGAAAGCTGTATGACTCCGGTTTCTTTCTTACCTTTGGCCGCCCGTTCATCGGGCATTTCTACGCCATGTACAACCGAATTGCGGATTAACTGCATAAGTACTTCTTTTATCACCCGCCGCGGCCCTTTCTCCAGCGCTACGGCATCAATTTCAGATGCAATAAACTTTACTTTTTTCCCCATATCGGAGGCCGCTCTGTTGGTAGCCTTGGTCAAAGATTCAACCAGAACATACTCATTCTGCTTTCTTCCATCGGCGCTTCCGACCTTAAATGAATTAATTTTGTCTATTACAGTCTTGAATCCGTCTTTTTCTTTGGAGAGATTTTCAATCTCCATAGTCAGATGAAGCATGTCATCAAACGGGACTTCGGTTTCCTGTTCACGCAGTTTCTTTATCTGTGATTCCAGGGCATGCACTTTGTCGCCGAAAGTATTAAGACCCAGAATAACCGCATTGGATTTTATGGCGTGAATTGATTGGTAAACTTCCACCAATGCTTCATGGGCGGAGAAATTGTCATTTTTGAGGGTTTCATCGATCCGGGTGAATTCATATTCCGCATCCCCCAGGAAATCGCTGAATACCGTGGGGTCTACCTGAATAAGTTCAAAAATGGATCGCATCTCTTCCTGCCGCCTGCTTTCTTCTTCCGCCAGCCGCTGCTGCAATTCTATTTTGGCGGTAATGTCATAAATGACTACCAGAATAAAGACTTCTCCTTTACCCCGTTCTACCGTGACAAATTCACATTGAAATATTTTTCTGGCGCCCGTTCTGGTGCTTACATAATGTAACTCCTGAAGTGGATTAATATCTTCCAGTGTCATTTGATCAAAAATGTGGTCAAAGACCATATCAAAATAGTCTTTGATAGCGTCCTGCTCCTTGGATGTAACCGAGGCTGACAAAAGGTCGACAAACTGTTTCCCGATTAGATCTTTTTCTGACAACAGTTCTTCCAGATACCGGGAATAGTTATCCTGTATAATATATTCCCGATTCATAAAGAAAAGGCCGATTTTCAGGTTGTCCCTCATGGCGGCAATTTCATCCCGCTCGGCGAGGTAGGTCATATCATGCAGGTTGACCAGCGTGCCTTTGGAAGTTCCGCTCAAGGTATTGGAAGCCGCCTTAAAGAACCGCTTTTGTCCGTTCAGAACAAATTCCCAGTCAGCTTCGTAGAGTCCCCTCTGACCGAGCATTTCGCTTGCCAGCAATTTGAGATCCCTTCCGGGAAAAAGATCAATAAGGGATCGTCCGGTGGTCAGATCAGGGTCTTCAATACCGGCCAGGTTCGACAGAGGCTTGCTGACATAGATAACTTTGTTTGATTTATCCACCATGGCGAGATAGTTCGCGGTAGTAGCCAAAAAGGTTCTGAAGGAATTTCCGTCATCAAGCGCTTTATTCAGGGTGACCGTGGCGGAGCGGGCAAGTATAAGCAAGACCAGGCAGGAAAATAAATAAACAGCCAGGCTGATTAACACGGTGCCCAGAGATGCGCCGTATCCTGCAATGGGTAAATGCAAAAAAAACAACGTACCGACGCCAATAATTTGTATCACGATATAAAACAACGTTAGGGGAAAATTGGCATACAAACAACTGATTCCGCAGGCGCACAGGCAGACAATTAAAAAGTAAGCACCCTGTCCGCCCCATATCATTACCACGGTATTAAATAAAAATATAATTATGGGAGTAAAAAATGCCAGCTTGGAAAAATTTCTGGTTGATCTAAAAATGGGTATTAATAATATGAGGGCCATCACCATGCCAAAGCTCATCACGCTTTCGGCAAAGCTCTGATCCCGTATGGCTTCAATAATGGAGTTGATGCCCAGGAATACAATTATTGCAACCGCGCTTGTGTTGGCAATCCTGAAATGTCCTGTATTCTTGACTTCGTTCATCTTCATTTTCAGAACCCCTGATAAGTCAAATTATTTACCGCAACAACTTGTACTGCTCCCGGAACCACTGCAAAGGTCATGCTGGTATCCCGTAGAAATTCACTGTCTGTTTTTATCCACATCGGCGTATCTGACTTGAGATATACTTTTTTGGCCTGTATGAGAATACAGTTTGAAGGTAATTTTCCGCGGAAATATCTTTTGATAGATCTTGACGTTTTGAATGGACCGACAGATTTGAAGAGTACCACATCCAGTAAACCATCATCCAGCGCCGCTCCTTTCAGAGCAGTTTTATTACGTCCAAAGTACGGAGAATTGACCACAAGAATCTGGCTGTAATTCCCGCTGTAATCAACGTCGTCTATGGTAAGGTGGTAGTGGTGAGCAATGATTTCTTTGTCAAACATGGAACTTATGTTGTTTATAAAAAACCAAAACCCCATAAAAAAACGGCTTATGCCCTGACCCATCTTTTCCTTTATCTCTGTCTTTTTCATGGCTTTCGCAGAGTTAGAACCTATAGAGCAGCCATTAATAGCGCAGTTATTGCCAACTTCGATCATATCGGTGGGTATAGTATCAGACTCGGCAAGGGAGTCAATCATTTTAAATAACTCCGCCTTTCCTTCTCCAAAGGCGCGGATAAAACTATTCGTATTCCCGAAGGGCGCTATCGCCAGTTCCATATTGGGAAGTCCCGCGATGCCGTTCAGACAGTCAAACAAAATATCATCTCCGCCCATCGCGTAAACCCGTACCGTTTCAAAATCTTCGGCTTCAGCCATCTGTTTTTGAATAAGCCCTATGGCATCCCGCGGATAATGGGAAAACAGAATGGAAAAATTCGGTTTTTCCTGGGTTCTGAAATACTGCCCAATACTGTCAACCAGGCCGTCCATTTTCCATTGCTGGTTAATAAACACCTTGGGATCGACTACGAATACATGCTTCATCTGTCTATTCCTCTGCTCTTGTTTTCTCCATGTCTACCAGCAAATGAAAGGAATCATCCTCATGTTTAAAGGAAATACAGAGTATCCGTGATTGTTTACCGGGCCATGCAAACGAATGTTCGCTTCCTTTTATAACCGTTGGCAGCGAAATTACAATTTTTTCTCCGCCCGGTACTTCGTTTTTAATATTTCCGGCGATGATGTTGACTATTTCACCGATGGCGTCCACCGCGTCATCATCCAGATCGGTATGGGCTATCCCCACCAGCGTATCGGCTAGTTTTATGGCGAATCCTCTTTTCATGGATATAACCACCGCGCCGCGAATATCGCCTGAAAGGCCGATTACCGCTGAAATATCCTGTTCAAACCCCAGTGTCCGGCCTGAAAAATGGGGGTTCCCCGCGATCAAATCAAAACCTACAAAGGCTTTGAAAGTATTGAGCGTTGCATTTACAAATGGCTTAACGTACATTTCCAGTATTTCCATTTTATTTTCATCTCCCTTTAAATGCCTTAAATAAAGGCAATTTGGTTATTTTTTCCTTAAAAAGGTCCAAATTGATAGGTTTGGTGATATAATCAGTGGCTCCGTTTTTTAATGCTTCAATAACATTGAACTTAGCGGCTTCGCTGGTAACCATAATAATTGGCAGGCTTTTATATCTTTCCATAGCCCTGACTTTTTTTAAAAAATCAATCCCCGATAATTTCGGCATATTCCAGTCCAACAGAACCAGATCAATGGGATACATATCCAACTGTACCAACGCTTCTTCTCCATCATTAGCTTCTACAAAGACACAGGCAATTCCCAGCCCGGAAAACACCCCCTTTACCGTATTTCTCATAATTCTTGAATCATCAACAACCATAATCGTCGTAGCCATTTATTCCTCCACTATGAACCTTAAATATAGTATATTTTCCCAAAAAAATCAATAACCCCGACTATTGTAATTGAAAAAAACGCTATTTATTGCTATAATACTCTATGGTTCAGGATAATACATGGTTCGAGAGCAGCGATGGAACCAAATTGTACCTTTGGCGCTGGCTTTCCGGTTCGGTCTCTGCGGCGCAGCCTCTGGCTGTACTGCATATCGTGCATGGAATGGCGGAGCATGGAGCGCGTTATCGGCGGCTTGCGGAAAAATTGTGCGAGGCCGGCATTGAAGTTTGGGCCGCCGACCAGCGGGGGCATGGAAAAACAGCGGATTTAAGCGTAAATAGTCCTGGTAAAGGCGGACTTCTGGGTCACTGTGCCGATAAAGATACTTTTGGGCGGGTAACCGCCGATATTGACAACATCAATCGGGAGATACGGAAAACCCATCCGGATATACCTCTTTTTCTTTTGGGTCATTCATGGGGTTCTTTTATCGTACAGAACTATATTGAAAACGAGGATAGCAGGGAAATTGCGGGCTGCATACTTTCCGGTACCAGGGGACCGGGCGGTTTTAAAATTAAAACCGGAAAGTTGTTCATGACTCTATTGGCGTTTGTCTACGGCCAGCGCCGGAAATCGTCCCTTGCCCGTGCCGCGGCGGATGGCCCCTATGACCGGTCTTTCCGTCCCATCCGCACTTCTTTTGACTGGATTTCCCGTGATGAGGCGGAAGTAGACGCTTACGTTAATGATCCGATCAGCGGATGCCTTTGTTCCGCCGGTTTTTACCGCGATCTTGCCATTGGTCTCAGCCAAATACACCGGCCTGAGGCAATGGCCCGAATCCGGCAGGATATGCCTATTTATATTTTTTCCGGCAGCGCCGATCCGGTTGGTGAAATGGGGGCCAGCCCTACCGCATTGGTCAACGTATACCGTTCCCTGGGCGTTAAAGACCTGGAATTTGTCCTCTACCCGGGCGCCCGGCATGAAACCCTGAATGAAACCAACCGCGATGAGGTGATGAACAACCTCCTTTCCTGGATATGCCGCCATGCCGGTTCCGGGCAAGTGACGGAAAAGGAGTAAGCGGCCTTCATGCGTTTCCGGTACTCTGCCGAAAAGAACGGTAAGTTAGTCAAAAAAGCGATAGTCTATACCCATGATGAGCATGGAATCAACTTTGAAGATGTAGACAGCGAGGCGATAGGCATAGTACGGCGGCTGAAAGACGCAGGCTACGAAAGTTACATTGTCGGCGGAGCGGTGCGGGACTTAATCCTCAAGAAAAAACCCAAGGATTTTGATATTGTCAGCGAAGCAAACCCTTCCCGGATTAAAAAAATTTTTCGCAATTCACGTATCATCGGCAGGCGTTTCAAATTGGTTCATGTGTATTTTGGCCCCCGTATTTTCGAGGTTGCTACATTCCGCTCGCTTAAGAACGGTCTTACCAGCAATACCTTTGGAACCATCAGCGATGACGTACTCCGCCGTGATTTTACCATGAATGCGTTGTTCTACGATCCGGAGCAGCAAATAGTGGTAGATTATGTCGGCGGCATGAAGGATATTCGCGCAAAACAGGTCAGGCCGATTATTTCTCTGGCAACGATTTTTAAGGATGATCCGGTACGCATGATCCGCGCCGTAAAATACAGCGCCGCCACAGGTTTTACTCTGCCACTATCACTCAAGTGGAAAATAAAAACGGATTCGCCGCTGCTTAATTCTATTTCACCTTCGCGGCTTACCGAAGAAATTTTCAAGATTATCCACTCATCCCAGACGGCCCGCATTGTCGAGGTCTTGGATGACATGGGGCTGTACGCGTATCTCCAGCCTCAGGCCGCACAATTAATGAAGGAGAATCCCCTGTTCCGCAGCCGCTACCTGTACAGTATGACTGTTTTGAATCAGGCGGCTGATAAAAATCTGCCCGGCGAAGCGCTGGGGGCGCTGATAAACGATTATCTTGAAGACATTGCCGATTGGGAACAAGGTACTCCGGAAAACTACCGGGCATGCTATACCGCAGTCCGGCGTTTTTTACGTCCGATGAATCCTCCCCGCTTCGAGCTTGATTATGCGGTACGCCGCTTTTTTGCCACCCACGGCATAACCATAAAAAGGTCACATCTGGCAGACCGGATGAGCCACAGCAAACCTGTGGCGCAAGAAACCGAAAACAACGTCAAGGGCGCCGCCCCAGGCGCTGCCACGGACGCCGCCGCAGGCGCTTCCCAACGCAAACGCCGCAGACGCAGAAAGAAACCGGCACAGGAAACAAACGCAAGCGCCCCTGCCAAATAAACGCGCCCGAACCGGTGAGGGCGTTTTCGGAGTAAATTCTTAATGGTGTAGGCCCAATAAAAGTTTTATTCTGAAAAAGGTTGTGGGCCGTTAAGGGGCGTAGATGAAAAGAATTAAAAAACGTCCCGGCGCTTTGCTCTGTTCCTACAAATCACCCAAATGGTTTTTTATCAAGTCCAGCTTGAGATCGCGGAGTTTTTCGGTAATAGACACCTTATACACATGAGGGTTAAGCAAACGTTTGTAGGTGGAATCAAAAGTCTCAAGATCGGCGGCGGAATAAGCGCGAATTGCATCCAGCGAGGGCTGCGGGCCGCATGGTTTACCGTCCGCAATGAGTTTTTTCAGAAGCGGCTGCGGCGCCCATTCAGTAATATGGTAAAAATGACGGTAGTCCGCCGAAGGATGCCAGAAACGGTATCTGTATCCTGATTCAATTATTTCGGTATCAGCGGCGCTGTCCAGGGCAAGCACATCGGCAAGAGCGGCGCCTTGACTGTCTTTTATCCGCCACACCTGTTTGGGGCCGGGGTTGGTGGTCTTTTCCGGATTGTCGGATAATTTCATCACCGGCGCCATCTGCCCGTTCGCATCCTCACAGGCCGTCATCTTGTACACGCCGGTAAAGGCGGAGTCATTGCCCCCGGTAACCATCTGTGTTCCCACGCCCCAAACATCAACCGGAACGCCGGAATTCACCAGATTTTCAATAATCGATTCATCCAGATCATTGGATGCGGTAATGGTCGCCTCATTAAGCCCCGCATTATCCAGCATCTTCCTTACCTCGGTAGAAAGATATTGAATATCCCCCGAATCCAGACGCACCCCGAAACTTTTTCCCCGCTCTTTGAGCTTTTTCCCCGCATTTATAGCGCTGACAATTCCGCTTTTCAGGGTATCGTAGGTGTCAATAAGGAATACCGACGTGTCCGGGTACATCCCGGCATATGCGTTAAAGGCATCTTCCTCGGAAGGGAAGGACATAACCCAGGAATGAGCCATAGTCCCCAGCACCGGTATGCCAAATGCCTTTCCTGCCAGAGTATTGGAAGTTCCCATTGCGCCGCCTATATACGCCGCTTTCGATGCGGACAAGGCTCCGTCCGGTCCCTGGGCGCGGCGCAGTCCGAACTCCATAAGCGAACCTTTCCCCGACGCAATCCAGACACGGCGGGCCTTGGTAGCGATAAGGCTCTGAAAGTTAATGATATTGAGCAGCATTCCTTCAATGATCTGGCATTCAATAAGGCTGCTCTCGATTCTGACTAACGGCTCCTGGGGAAAAACTACCGTTCCCTCATCCATCGCCCACAGCGATCCTGAAAACCGGAAATCTTTAAGATATTCGGTAAAGGCGTCCTCAAACAACCCCAGGCTTTTGAGATAGACGATGTCCTCATCAGAAAAAGAAAATGACGCAAGATTATCCAGCAGGGTTCCCAGTCCGGCAAATATCGCATAACCACCGCCGAACGGCTGCCACCGGAAAAACATCTCAAATATCGCTTTGCGGTCAACTGCCTGACGGCCCTGGTTTTGTTTCCAGTAACCCTGCGCCATGGTCAGGGAATAGAAGTCGGTGAACAGGGCGGAATGAGATGCATCGCAAACAGTATCCATCAGCATATCTCCTGTAACAATTTTTCGGAATCAGAAAAAATAATGCCCGCATCCCGCATACACGCGGCGGCTTTCTCAACTGATCCGGAAGGGTAATCCACCCCCCGTACCGCGTCGCTGACAATAATGGTTTTGAAACCCAACCTTCTGCAATCCATCGCGCTGTAAAATACGCAGTAGTCGGCTGCCAATCCGCCCATGATGACCGTTTGAATGTTCATCTGCTTAATGCCGCCTTCAAGTCCGGTAGCCGTACAGCGGTCATTTTCAAAAAAAGCCGAATAGGAATCCAGTCCCTTGCGAAAACCTTTGCGGATAATCAGATTAACCGGGTCAAGATCGAGTTTATCGTGAAAAGCCGCGCCTTTAGTCCCCTGTACGCAATGATCCGGCCAAAGGACCTGTCCCTGTACCGTGTCAAGATCGATAATATCTCCCGGCTTTTTATCGCTATGCGAAGAAGCGAAGGAAATGTGCCCCGCCGGATGCCAGTCCTGTGTAGCGGCAATGCGGCCCCCCGCCGAGGCAAAAGCGGCGGACAGCCGGTTAAGCGGGGCAATAACCTCATCGCCGTTCTGAACGGCCAGCGCGCCGCCGGGACAAAAATCATTCTGCGCGTCAATTATCAGCAGCAGTGTTTTGGTGATATCGTAAGTTATCTCAGTATTGTTCATAGAAGCATTATATTATTTACAAGGTAAAATATCCAGATACTGCATTGACAAAAATCACCTTTACATGCTACACTAATAACCGTCTTTTCCTGCGAAAAGGCGATAAAATAACCCTCAAGGGAGGCCAGCGTATGGCAAAAGTAGAGATTAAAGGTGTATCGAAGGTGTATGAAGGGAATGTTCGGGCCGTGGAAAACGCCAACATTACGGTTGAGGACAAGGAATTTGTCGTTTTGGTAGGGCCCTCAGGCTGCGGTAAATCCACTACCCTTCGCATGGTAGCCGGACTTGAAGAAATTACCGAAGGCGAATTGTACATTGACGGCGAACTGATGAACGATGTTCCCCCCAAAGACCGGAATATCGCTATGGTGTTCCAGAACTACGCTCTGTATCCCCACATGAGCGTTTATGAAAACATGGCCTTTGGTCTGCGGATTAAGAAAGTCCCCAAAGACGAAATTGACCGGCGGGTCAAAGATGCGGCAAAAATCCTTGATATTGAGAAATTGCTGGATCGCAAACCCAAGGCCCTTTCCGGCGGTCAACGGCAGCGTGTCGCGGTAGGGCGGGCCATTGTCCGTAACCCCAAAGTCTTCCTCTTTGACGAACCTCTTTCCAACCTTGACGCCAAGTTGCGCGTACAGATGAGGGCGGAACTTTCCGGTCTGCACCTGCGCCTGAATGCCACCATGATCTATGTTACCCACGATCAGGTGGAAGCCATGACCATGGCCAACAAAATTGTGGTAATGAAAGACGGTCTGGTTCAGCAAATCGGGTCGCCCCTGTATCTGTACAACTATCCGCAGAACAAATTTGTCGCCGGTTTCATCGGTTCTCCGCCCATGAACTTCCTCACCGTCAAAGTGGAGGAAGATGGCGGTTTATTACTTTTGGACGAGGGTTCGTTCAAAATTAAACCGGATTCGTCCCATGCCGACTACCTCAAAAATTACATCGGCAAGGAAGTTTTCTTTGGTATCCGTCCGGAGGACATGAATTTTGTCGAAGCTGAAGAACATAATAGTTTTGCCGTAAAAATAACCGTGGTTGAACCGCTGGGCGCGGATATTCACCTCTGGTTTACCACCGGTTCTCAGCCCATGGTTGCCCGGACAGAACCCCACCATACCTTTACGGTCGGCGACACTGCCAGATTCTCTCCCCGGATGGAAAAGGCTCGTTACTTTGACAAAGAAACAGAGTTGGCGATCCTGCCGGGACCCAGTAATTAGGGAAAAATAACAAATAACGGGTAACAGGTAACAAAGAGAGTATCATCTTTCTTTGTTACTTGTTCTTTGTTCTTTGTTAATTGTTATGGTAATTGACGAAAATCATCCTTTTTCCTCATTTGGGCTGTCTAATGCGGTACTTCAGGCTATTGTACGAAAAGGCTGGACAGCCCCCAGTTCAATTCAAAGTATAGCCCTGCCCCGTCTGCTTGCCGATGAAGGGCACTGTATTGTCAAAGCCCGTACGGGAACGGGAAAAACCGCCGCTTTTGGTATACCGCTGATTGAACGGCTGACCCAGGCCGGCCATACCCCCCGCGCCCTGATTCTGACCCCTACCCGTGAACTTGCCCTCCAGGTGTCCAGAGAAATTGCCTCCCTGGTTTCGGGCCATTACCCGCGGGTAACCGCCGTGTATGGCGGCGCTTCGATACGGAACCAGATACTCGATCTGCGGCGGGGTACGGAAATTGTCGTGGGAACCCCGGGCCGCATTATGGATTTAATGGAACGGAAGGCTCTGGATTTAGCCGAAGTGGACTGGTTCATTCTGGACGAAGCCGATGAAATGCTGGATATGGGCTTTTTTGAGGATGTGGAAAAGATACTTGAGGCGGTCAAGGCCCATGAACGTGAACGCCCACTCCATATCGCCCTGTTTTCCGCCACCATGCCTGAACCGATCTTAAAAGTGGTTCGTAAGCACATTGGGGATGTTGAAATTATTGTGGACGGCGCGCCGGAGGACGAAAAACCGCTGGTAGATCAGTTTTGTGTGATCATAAAACGTGAAGACAAACTTGAAGCCCTCAGAAGAATCATCGACAGCGCCGCCGAATTTTACGGACTTATTTTTTGCGCCACCAAAGTGGAAACCGATGAGCTTGCCCGCCGCCTGATTGAGGCGGGTTACCATGCCGAAGCACTGCATGGCGACCTTTCCCAGGAGATTCGGGAACGCACCCTGCGGCGGTTTCGTCTGCATCGCGCCACTGCCGTCAATTCAACCGGGACGGGTGCAGAGCCGGCGATTCTGGTCGCCACCGATGTTGCGGCGCGGGGGTTGGACATCGAAAATTTGAGCCATGTTATCAACTGGGACCTTCCCAATGACCGTGAAATCTACCTTCACCGCATAGGCAGAACAGGCAGGGCAGGGCGGCGCGGCATTGCCATAAGCCTGGCAACGCTTGCCGAACGGGGCAGAATACACCAGTTTTCCCGTATGATGGAAAAAAACTGGGGAAGCGGTGCCTCTGGCGGTGTCCAGAGCAGTATTCTTTGGCTCAAAGTTCCCTCGGTAAAGGCGGTTATGAAGACCCTGCGCCGTCGCATTACCTCTGCGGTGATTGCCGCTCTGCCGGAACAAGAACGTGTTTTTGAAAAACCGGAATTATCGCCCTCTGCCGATGAAAACGCCAATCCGGAAACACCGCTTCCGGTTTTGCCGGATGCGCCCCTGGCGGCGGCCCCTGTATCGCCCTTTCTTGCCAAAGTTTGCTGTACTCTCATTGAACGGCTGGGCGCGGAAAAAGCAGTTGAGGCGTTGGTGTCGTTAAATTTTGGTGAATTTTTGGATCCTGCCCGGTATGGCCCCATAACCGAATTTTCTGAAGAGGATTTTAAAGATGTCGGTAAAGGTTTGGGCAGAGGCCGGGATGATAGAAGGCGCGAAAGATTGTTTGCAGAGGGCAGAAAGCACCACCCTGTTTCAAAAGAAAGTCGTGTTTTTAAGGAAAATCGCTCTTTTTTTGGAGAAAATCGCCGTTTAGCGGGCGGTGGACGGCAAAATCGTTCAGTTATGGGAGAATTTACCCGATTATATATAGGTAAGGGGCGACAGCATGGTCTGGGGGCCAGGGATATAGCCGCCCTTTTAGGACGGGCGGGCAGTATTCCGGGGCGTTTGGTGGATGAAATAGAGGTAAAGGATTATTGCTCTTTCGCAACCCTTCCGGCAGATGCCGCCCGAAAAGCCTGCGCGTTTTCACGTACAGCGCCGCAGGAACCGGTTATACGTATCGCCAACCGGTAAAAAAACAGGTGAAAAAACAGGCAAAAAAGGGGGTTTTTATCAAAATTTGTTGATTGTTTTTCTCATATATCATTAATTGGTAAAAATGCGAAAAAATGGAGTTTTTTTGCTAAAATTTGTTGATTTTTTTCTCAATAAGTACTTGACAATATACTCCATTTTAGAATAAAATTATATTACTTTCAAAGTAAGGAGTGGAGAATGGGCTCGGTTCACGAGTATAAACGACTTGAAAATAGCATTGTACAAAAGACGAGAAGCACTGTTATTACTGCCGGGCATGGAATAGCCGGAATCTTACGGGCAATAGGGCATTTTCTTGCCCGTCGCTATACCGTAGTTTTTGTTCCCCACTCGGAGAAAAAGGTCTATAATTTCCAAATAACCGTCCTTTCAATATTTTTGTTCTTTCTGGTGGCGGGGAGTATCGCAGGCGCTTCCCTGTGGTATAGCGTCTCGTATAATTCAACTCAAAATGTCCTTGTCGGCAAAGACAGCCGCTTAAAAGAGGTTCAGGCCAGCCTGGACCAGTTGCGCGATGAGACGGCGTTGCTGTTACGGGAGGCGCGGGGCTTTGAAACAGCTTTTTCCGGCGCCCTGTCCGCATTGAGTCCTGACTTTAAGACTCAAAAATCGCCCAACGGTGATTTGGGATCTTTTTTTAATATCCGCGAGACTCCGGAAGGTATGTTACAGGAAGTTGACGATGTCCGACGGCTTTCCGCGTATCTTTCCTCGGCGGCGGGGCCGGTGAAAGAGATTGGCGCTATACTTAATTCCCAGAGCGCCCTCTTGACCGAAATTCCCAGTATATGGCCTATCAAAGGCGGTTTAGGGCATATTTCCATGTACTTTGGCCAGAACGAAAATCCTTTTAGCGGACAGCAATATATTCACAAAGGAATTGATATTTCCACCTACCGTTCCGGTGATCCGGTCGTCACCAGTGCCGATGGGCAGGTGGTTACCATTGATTATACTGAGGATTTTGGCAATTATGTGCTTATTAAGCACAAACACGGTTATTATACCCGCTATGCGCATTTACTTTCCGCACGGGTCAGGCTGGGGCAAAGGGTACAACAGGGTGAGGTTATAGGCTATATCGGTAACACCGGTCTTTCTACCGGTCCTCATCTGCATTACGAGATTCGTATAGGATCGGATGTTGTTGATCCTTACCGGTATATTAATATTCGTTCCAGTATCGCCAAACAAGGGCGATAACCAAAAGTTGGTTATGCTCAATAGATACGAAGATTTCTCCATCAATACTATTATTGGTCCCAATTCCAACCTGAAAGGAAATATCGAAACCGGTGGGTTTACCCGGATTGACGGCAGTATCATGGGGAATGTGAATGCCCGCGGCAGGGTAGTGATAGGGGAGAGGGCGCGGTTAAGGAGCAATATTTCCGGTACCGCGGTTACTATTGGCGGAGTGGTGTATGGCAATGTAATTGCTGAGGAGTCTCTGGTAATCCTTTCCACGGCGCTGGTATTGGGTGACATAATCACCCGCCGTATTCAGGCAGATGACGGATGTCTTATCCATGGCAGAGTGCTGGTATGCCCGGACGAGGAAAGCTGGTCCCATGCCGTCAACGAGTACCGTGATGATCAGGGAATAAAATCGGCGCTGCCCGTGTTTTCCAAAAACGCGCCTCCTCGCATTGAATCTCAGCGGGGCGGACATCTCAAAGATGAGCTTATTACAAACGGGGTTTGAATCATGGCCAGGGTTGACGGCGATGTTCCGTCTTTCTACATGAATCCCGCGGCGTATACCCATGTAAAAGAAGAGCCAAAAAAAACCAAAGGCATCAAACACAGCGGCAAGACTGAATTTTCCCGTATTTTCGAGAAACTGCAGGGCAAGACAGCCGGAGAACTCGGCCCATTCCCGAATCTGCCGGTATCTGAGGAAACCCTTGATCTTTTGATGGACGAAGTGCGCAGTACCGGGGATACTTTGCGCAGCCGACCCTTCCCCGACGAGATTATCCGCTATAAACAGGCAGTGCGCAATTTTATGCATTATGTGGTGGAAAACAGCTATAGCCTGGATCATGAAACGGGTATTCCCAAATTTCTCAAACCGGGTTATAAAGGATTACGCGGCACTCCCGAAGCGATGAAACAGATCACCTATACCAAGATCAAGGTCATTGACAAAAAGCTGGAAGACCTGGCGGCGTTGCTGCTTTCCAGTCAGATGCCGCAGTTGGAGCTTGCTTCACGTCTTGAGGAAATCAAGGGACTTTTGATAGACTTATTTCAATGAAGGATAAACATGAGCGATTTTGAAGACGAGGATATTTCCCTTCTTGAGGACAGACCGGAAGAAAGGGAAACTACATCGGTTATTAGTCAGGAAATTGAATCCCTGGCTCCTGATACGCCTATCTACCGCCTGCGGCTTTCCTATTCCCACGAGACTTTTCTTGCCATATATCGTGAGGATACTCTCGGCCCCGGTTCCATGGTGATAGTTCCCACCCGCTATGGCAAAGACCTTGCCCAGGTGATGGGGCCGGTAAGGTGCAGGCACGATGTTTCCGATATTGCCTGGATTGAGCGTTCTGCCACCAAAGAAGATATTGAAAAGGCGCAAAATAATCACGCTCTGGAAGAAGGGGCTTTTAAGATTTGCAAGGAAAAAATTGAAAAACACCAACTGGAAATGAAGCTGGTCAAGGTTCATTACTTGCTTGATGAGCCCAAAATACTGTTTTTCTTTACCGCCGATAACCGCGTGGATTTTCGGGAATTGGTAAAAGATTTGGTAAGCGTCTTTAAAACCCGCATAGAGTTGCGTCAGATCGGAGTCCGTGACGAAGCCAGAGTGGTCAGCGGCCTGGGCATTTGCGGGCGCGGTTATTGCTGTCACGCGGTTTCCGACAAGATAAAACCGGTATCCATAAAAATGGCAAAAGATCAGAACCTCTCTTTTAACTCAATGAAAATTTCCGGTCCCTGCGGACGGCTGCTCTGCTGCCTTTCCTATGAGTATGGCTTTTACTGTGAACAGATACGTCATGTTCCCCAGGCGGGCGCCCGCGTCAGTTACAGCAATGAAATCTGGACGGTAACCGAATCAAACATGGTTACCGGACAGGTCAAAATGACCAATAACGACAGCCGCATAGTCACGATCCCCGCGGGTAATTTTGAGAATGTTGAAAATCGCTGGCGGGTTAAAAACTAAAGAAAGAAATCAACCACGGAGGTCACGTCGAACCTTCGGTTCGCATACCACGGAGTTTTGATATGATAGCACCTTTTTCCTCCGCCGCGCGCTCGGCTGCCTAAAGGCATCCGGCATTTACTGTACACAGTGGTTTTTATTGTGCGCGGTAACGAGTCGCATTTAGTCGGTCAACGCCCCTTGTTGGGGCGCAGTTATTCGGTTACCGTGAAACTCCG
>Ga0268262_10001429_pt1 | contig 29611 bp, 23 predicted proteins | sample TergutNc150P3_FD_190354 | JGI IMG/M metagenome (GOLD analysis project Ga0268262, IMG submission 190354) | Nasutitermes corniger P3 segment gut microbial community from laboratory colony in Florida, USA - Nc150 P3 (SPAdes) (version 2) | ecosystem: Host-associated > Arthropoda: Insects >... | reverse complement strand
GAAAGTCCCAACTCTTGCCGAAGATCACCACCGCCTGAGTCTGCGCGTCAAGAAGACTTAAGACCCCTTGGTCTTCGCTTACCTTATATCCCTTTTTTCTGGTAGAACCAAAGGCGCAGAGTTTTGCATGTTTAAGGTTGAGGTTTCCGGCAAGACGGAAAAATTCCATATCCTTGGGATTGCTTCCCGGATTCCCCGCCTCAATCCACGATATTCCCAAATCGTCCAATGCGCGAACCACGTCAAGTTTGTCCTGCACGGAGAAAGTTATCCCTTCACCCTGAGCGCCGTCCCTTAGAGTGGTGTCAAGTATTTCCAGCGGTATTAGATTGGAAGGCGCTTGTTCCTGGTTACCCATTTATTATTTTTCCTCGTTCTTTTTTAACCAAGGCATCATTGCGCGAAGCTCTTTTCCCGTTTTCTCGATTGGATGTTCCGCCTCAATCGCCCTCATGCGGTTAAAGAACGGACGGTTCGTCTGATTTTCAAGTATCCAGTCCCGTGCAAAACTGCCATTCTGAATATTTTTTAACACCTGCCTCATCGTGTTCTTTGTATCTTCGGTAATGATCTTCGGCCCTGTAACATAGTCCCCGTATTCCGCCGTATCAGAAATTGAATAACGCATAAATGAAAGTCCGCCCCGATTAACAAGATCGATGATGAGCTTCATCTCATGCATAACTTCAAAATAGGCGCTCTCAGGCTGATAGCCCGCTTCAACAAGCACCTCATAGCCTGCCTTCATCAGCGCGGAAACGCCGCCGCACAATACTGCCTGCTCCCCAAAAAGATCAGTCTCGGTTTCTTCTTTAAAGGTTGTTTCCAAAACTCCGGCTCTTGCGCCGCCAATTCCAGCAGAATAAGCCAAAGCCAATTTTTTCGCGTCTCCTCCCGCGTCCTGATGAACTGCGATAAGGCAGGGAACGCCCGCGCCTAATTTGTACTGTTCGCGAACCGTATGCCCCGGCCCCTTGGGGGCTATCATCACAACATTGACATCTGTCGGCGGAACAATCTGCCCAAAGTGAATGTTAAACCCGTGCGCGAAAGACAAGGTTTTCCCCTTTTTAAGCGCGGGCGCGATTGATTCCCTGTAAAGGGCGGCCTGTTTCTCATCGTTAATCAGGATCATGATAAAATCCGCCGCCTGCGCCGCGTCTTTTGCCGTCATCACCTGAAGACCCGCCTCTTCCGCCTTCTTCCATGATTTTGAGCCATCATAAAGACCGACAATCACCTTTAACCCGGACTCCTTCAAGTTCAAGGCATGGGCATGCCCCTGGGAACCGTAACCAATTACCGCGATGGTCTTGCTTTTCAACGCCCCCAAATCGCAGTCTTTTTCATAATACATGTGTGCCATAAAAATCTCCTCCTATATACTTCAATCCCAAAATGGGCTTTCCCCACTCCAGAACTTGAGAAACCCGGTAAAGGCTGCAGATTTTCCTAAAAAGGAACTCCGTGCCCTTACCGGCTACTAATTACTACGAGAATTACTACAGATATGACAGAAATAGAGGAAAGAACGCGCCCTAAAAACGCACTAAAATTTGAGTTATTAAGCCTGTTTAATCGTTCCACCGTTTTCAAAATCTTTTCCTTTATAATGACATATTAGCAAAATTTGAAAAATTATGCAATAGGTAAATACGAATTTATTCGAAAAATTTTCTCACAAAGAACACAAAGGAAGAGAAGAACACAAAGAGGGATCAGGGGTTGTTGTTCGAAATCTTAGCTTGGACTTTTACTATAAGATAACGGACAAAAACCCCTTTCCCCCCTTTGTGAACCTCAACCGAGACCGAAGGTCGAAGGTTCCCCTCTTGCTCTTTGTACCTTTGTGATCTTTGTGTGAAATTCTTGCGAATTAATCATAAGGTTTTTGATAAAAGCGCCCATTAAGTTGATCTGTTTTAAGGACGTTGATAAACGCATCTTCATCAATTTGCCTTATTGCTGGAATTAAAGCCTTTACCTGGCTGGCGGTTACCACGGAGTAGAGCAGGGTACGGCTTTTCTTTTCATAACTGCCAAAGCCTTCAAAACAGGTTGCCCCGTGATGGGTTTTTTCGTTGATAACCGAGAATATTACATCCGGTTTGTTGGTAATAATAAGAAGAGTTCTTTGTTGATAGTTACGGTAAAGGGCTTCAAGCGCGACGGTTGTCGTGAACTGAAAAATTATGGAGTATAAAGCCTTGTCCAGTCCGAAGAGGAATCCCGCCACCGACAGAATAACGCAATTGCCGATAAAGATGTAATTCCACGCATCCTTGCGGTATCTTTCGGAAATAAAAATCGCAATAAAATCGCTGCCGCCGGATGTGGCTCCGGCATAAAGACACAGGGCGATGGAAAACCCGTTTATAGCCCCCCCAAACACGGCAGAGAGCAGGGTATCCTGCAATTTAATTATTTCGATAAACATGGAAGGCATCGAGTCGGCAAGCGCGCCCGTAATAACTATTGTAAGCAAAGAATAAAGTACAAATTTCTTTCCGATGAATTTAAAACAAATTGCCGCAGGTATCGCGTTTAAAATGTAGTACGGTACGCTAAATGGCAGATTGAAGTTTCCAAAACGCATGCATATTTTTTGAAGCAGAAGTGAAAGCCCCGTAAACCCGCCGGGAATAAGCTCTCCGGCATGAACAAAGGTTTTAATATTAAATGACATTAACACGCCGGCGATGGTTACCAAAAACAGGCGCCAAAAAACAGACGGAATTTTATTATTCATGGATGTATTATAGTTGCTTATTAAGATTTTGACTATTACGGGATTGTTTGCGTTTCCATATAAAAGTATCATTATTTACTTCAACTGAGAATGAAAATTTTTTAAAAATATTTCATACGGAGATTACCAATAATATAAAAAATAAATTATCTTGTTGATTTTTTTCTTTCTCTGTGATATATTACCAACTGAGGAAGTCTATTTTGGCAAAAAGTAATTTTAATTTGTTTTTTATGGGTGCCCAGAAAGATAATGCTAAAAATGAAAAAATGGCACCAAATATCTCACTAAAAGCCACTCCGGTATTAACAGGCTTCATGGTTAGCTTAATCGTAACCCCCCCCCCCCCACTAGTTATAAACTGGCTTCTAAACAACAGAAAAACTCAAAAAATTATAAATCCACGGCTGGAAGCGCATACGCAGGTAAGTATGCGTTACGGCGTTATTTTGTTAATTCAGGAAGGAATAAGCCTTCTTCAATTATATTCCTGCGTTGCGGGAAATGTCCATTAAGGACTATATAAGATAGTGATTTTCTGACATAGAAGCCGGAAATCACAAGAGGAGTGTTTTCATGAAAAATACTTTTAAAATTGCAGGAATTATCGCCTTAATTGCGGTAATCGGATTTTCTATGGCCGCTTGTTCTGATCCAGATGATCCAGTTGTAGTGGACTTTGACTCAACAACCCCCAATTTGACTGCGAGCGTATGGTCGTCTGAATACTATCTTTCCACCAGCACTAGTGAAGCATACTTTAAGTTCCCTATTGTTTCTGGTGTTAACTACTACATTCATATAAGGGATTGGGATACTTCTGGCGTATACAGTACTAGCGGATATGCGGATGTAAGGGTAGAAGCAAAATACGGAAGCAGATACGGAGATACTGCCATGTCATATGTTGATACCGGTTCCGCTAATTCGCCTTCTTCTGCATACTTCACAGCCAATCGAAGCGGTTATGCGTATGTTAGGGTATATCCGCATCCGAGCTATTCCCGTTATGGATACTTTAGGGTGGCTTATACAATCAACAGCAGTACAAGACCCTCCGGTGAGACCGTCTCCGGCGGCGGGGGCGGCAACCCCACACCACCGCCCGATACTGACTCAACCGACTGGTTAACTAATGGTTCATGGTCTTACGGCACCCTTAACTATTCTTACAGTGAAGTCTGGTGTCGGTTTAATGTTAATTCCGGTACAACGTACTACATTTATATAGATGATTATGATACACAGAATTTATCTTATCAGACATATGCAGACGTAAAGTTTGATTTAAGATACGGAAGCAGAACCGGATCTTATATCTTTAATGGTACGGATTTATCTTCAGGTTATTATGGATACTTCACAGCCAATCAAACCACTACGGTGTATATGAAGATATATCCGTTATCGGGGACAACTCATTTTGGATACTTTAGGGTGGCCTATCGAACTATCCAATCAAGACCGCAATAACGGTGCAGTTACTGCCACGAGCCATTACAAACAGCGGCAAGTTTTACAAAAAAGTCGTATAGTTCGTGGCAGAACCCCTGTTATTTTGTTCGTAGTATCTATCTTGTCTATCTTTCCATTTTAAGTTATCATCCTACAAATGACCGAATTCATACATCTCCATGTCCATTCCGACTATTCACTGGCGGACGCGTCAGTTTCTGTAATGTCGCTGGCGGACAGGGCGGAAGAGTTGGGGATGACTCATCTTGCGCTTACCGACCATGGAAATATGTTTGGCGCGATGGATTTCATCGCCGCCTGCGGTCATAAAAAACGGAAAAACCCCGTAAAACCAATAGTCGGCTGCGAAGTCTATGTTTCTCCCGGCTCGCGCCATGAGAAAAAAGGTTCTGAAAATGAAAATAAATATTACCACCTTGTCCTCCTTGCCAAAACCCGCGCAGGTTATTTTAATCTTGTAAAGTTGTGTTCTTTCGCGTACACGGAAGGTTTTTATTACAGGCCGAGGATAGACGAAGAACTATTATCCAAATACCACGAGGGGCTTATCGCCCTGTCCGCCTGCGCTTCCGGGGAAATTCCGCGCCTTATTCAGGCGGGTAAAACGGACGAGGCTGAAAAAAAAGCCCTTTATTACCGCGATCTTTTCGGCAAAGATACCGACGGAAACCCAAATTTTTATCTTGAGATACAGGATCACGGCATTCCGTCCGGCGCGTTGAGGGGCGGCGACCTGTCTCAAAAAGACATTAATGAGGCGGTCGTTGATATTTCAAAAAAAACCGATATTCCCCTGGTTGCGACAAACGACGTTCATTATCTTAAAAAAGACGACTATATTTCGCATGACGTTCTTCTTTGCATCGGGACCGGAAAGACGCGTACTGAAGAAAAACGGAAAAGATATTACGGGGATCAGTTTTATTTTAAAACAGGCGATGAAATGGCTGAAATTTTCGCCGATTATCCGCAGGCGGTTGAAAACACCGTAAAAATCGCGCGGCGGTGTAACGCGGACGTGCCAAAGATAGAGACAAAAGAATTACCGCAGTACCTGCCTGAATTTAAAATCCCCGAAGGTTTTAAAGAGCCAAGCGAGTATTTAAGACACCTAACGGCGGAAGGTCTTGAAAAACGTTATGCGAAAGTAAAAGAAAGCGATTTAAATAAATGGGAAAAAATAAAAGAAAGGGCGGACTATGAACTTAATACGATAATCAACATGGGTTATACCGGATACTTTTTAATTGTCTGGGATTTTATAAATTACGCAAAGGGGCAAAACATTCCCGTAGGACCCGGGCGCGGTTCGGGGGCGGGTTCAATTGTCGCTTACTCCCTGCGTATAACGGATATTGATCCCTTAAAATACGGTCTTATATTTGAACGCTTTTTAAATCCCGAACGCATCTCCATGCCCGACTTTGACATTGATTTTGCCAATGAGGGACGCGAAGAAGTAATAAGTTATGTTACGCAAAAGTACGGTAAGGAAAGGGTGGCGCAGATAATCACATTCGGAACATTGGGCGCGAAAGCCGTTATCAAGGACGTGGCTAGGGTATTGGGAATATCAATTTCCGAATCGGAAATGATAACAAAACTTATCTCTTTTGACCCTGAAATTACATTGGTAAAAGCAAAGGAAGAAGAGCCGCGCCTTCGTGAACTGGAAAGCGATCCCCGCTTTACGGAATTATTTGCCATTGCGCAAAAATTAGAGGGGCTTAACCGTCATTCAAGCATTCATGCCGCGGGTATCGTTATCGGGAAAAAACCGTTGATTGAATTAGTGCCGCTCTTTCAGGAACGGGAAGAAAAAGGCGGCAATATTGCCACGCAGTACAGCATGGACTTTCTTGAAGAGTGCGGTCTTGTTAAAATGGATTTTCTCGGTTTAAAAAACCTTGATATTATCAAACACTCACAGGAGTTAATACGCCAGAAGGGAGGCAAGTATTCCCATTTTAATATAGAAGATATTCCCGAAGATGACAAAAAAACTTTTAAAATGTTAGGTGAAGGAAAAAGCCATGCTATTTTTCAGTTTGCTTCCGACGGTATGCAGGACATTTTAAGACAGACAAAACCCGCGTCCATAGATGACTTAACCGCCTTGAACGCGATGTACCGTCCCGGTCCTATGCAGTTTATTCCGCGCTTTGTGGACGCAAAAACCGGCAAAGCGCCAATAACGTATCCCGATCCAAGTCTTGAAAGGGTTTTAAAAGAAACATACGGCGTTATTGTCTATCAGGAACAGGTTATGGAGGTGGCAAGGATAATAGCCGGTTACAGCATGGGAAAAGCCGACCTCCTTCGCCGCGCGATGGGAAAAAAGAAAAAAGAAATTATTGACGGGGAAAAAACCCCGTTTTTGGAAGGCGCGGCAAAACAGGGATACTCGGCGCAAAGAGCGGGGGCAATTTACGATATGCTTGTTCCGTTCGCGGGCTACGGTTTTAATAAAAGCCATGCCGCCGCTTATTCGGTATTGGCGTATCAAACCGCGTACCTTAAAGCAAATTTTCCCGCGGAATACATGGCGGCCACATTAATAGTGGAAATAAAAAGCACCGACAGGCTTTTATACAGTATTGTAGAAACCCGTAAAATGGGAATAAGCGTCGACCCTCCCAATATTAATTATTCCGATAAACTTTTTACGGTAGTGGACGGCAGAATAGTATACGGTTTTCTGGGGATTAAAGGCGTGGGCGACGCTCCCGCGGATGAAATTATGCGCGGCAGGAAAAACGGCCATTATAAAAATTTTATGGATTTTCTGGACAGGGTGGATATAAAGGCAGTCAGTAAAAAAGTTATCGAACTTTTAATTCATACCGGAGCGTTTGATGATTTTAAAATTTCGCGCGAGACGCTCGCCGGCAATATGGAAAAAGCGATTGAATACGCGCAAAAGAGAAAAGAAGACAAACAGCTTGGACAGTCAAACCTTTTTGAAAATTCAAATGAATCGGATATGCCAGATTTTAAATTTACGGAATTTCCGCCTGTAAGCCGCGCAGAAAGATTAAACCTTGAAAAACAATTAATAGGTTTTTATTTTTCCGGTCATCCGTTAGATGAATATAAGGAAATCTGGCAGGATGTCGTATCTGTAAATCTGGGGCAGGTTGAAACTTATAAAACAGGGAACTGCGTTCTTGTAGGAATTATAAAAAATATAAAGCAAATAAATACCGCAAAAGGCGGCAAGATGGCCTTTGCCGCCCTTGAAGATTACAACGGCGAAATTGAAGTTACGTTCTTTTCAGGTCCGTGGGAAAGGTGCCAGAATATTATCAAGGACGATTCTGTCGTCATATTAAAAGGAAAAATTGATCATCAAAAAGATAAAGACAAGTACAGTTTTTTGGCCGACGGCGTTATAAGCAAACAGGAAGTCCCGTCAGTCGTAAAAGAAGTTAAAGAGTTAGACGAAAAAAATAAATTACATAAAAACACATGGCTTTACATGGCCGATTTAAAAAGCTCATTTATTTTACAGGCAAAAAAAGGCAATTATACGGTTATAGGTTACTTAAAATCGCTCAGGGATTTTAAGGATAAAAAAGGAAATGACATGGCGTTTGGGACACTGCAGGATTTTGAGGGCGAAATTGATCTTGTGTTTTTTTCCAGAGTGTATGCCGAATGCCGCCATTTGCTCAAACTTGATGAAATGATCGCCTTAAAGGGAAGCATTGATCCTGAAAACGAACAGAAACCCGGAAAGGTAAGTTTTAAAGTTTCCAGCATGGCTGATTTGCCTTTATTAAGCCGTACCGCCAAGAAAAAAGCCGCCGCCAACGATAAATTGCCCGTCCCCGATCTTGTAAAAAATAACGAAAGACATTCTGATGAAATACACATAAGACTGCATAAGGGCGCTTCGGAAAATAAAGATGAAATGCTGGAATTACGCGATTACCTTGCCGAAAATTCCGGTTCAAATACTATTTTTATACACATCCCCGTTGACAGTGAGGAAAAAATTATACGCGCCGCCTCCGGTCTTGATATGTCAGGTAACGGATATGTAATGGAAGGCTTAAAGCAGTGTAGAAGCGTAGCGGAGGCATGGAGGAAATAATGCATTTTATTTTTGGAATTTTGGCCGCAATAACCGGTATTTATTCGTTAATTATCTTTATACGAATAATTTTTTCATGGTTCGGAAACATGGTAGGCGGAAAACCAGTTGAAATTATAAAAAGAATTACAGACCCGTATCTTGACTGGTGGAGGCAAAAATTACCTTTAAGAATAGGCGCTTTTGATTTTTCGGTAATTCCGGCGATTGTATTTCTTTCTTTTCTTCAAAATATATTTCGTAATCTTTCAATAGCTGAAAGAATAACTATTGGATTTATCCTTGCGCGGATATTATTGTCAATATGGAATATTTTTTCCGTTATTATAGGATTTTTTATTATCGTAATTATCATACGTTTAATAGGTTATTTTATTAACAGCAATATATACAACCCTTTCTGGAGTATTGTTGATTCTGTCACACAGCCGCTTTTATATAGAACGAACAGAATATTTTTTGGCGATAAAATCGGGGGTTACTTAAAAGGAATACTTTTATCGTTATTGCTTTTAATTGTAATACTTGCAGGCGGAAAGTTTATTGTATATTTACTTTCCAATTTTCTTGATAAATTGCCTATATAATGTTTTTACGTTCTTTATCCGTACCCGTAAACACAATAAGCACGGTAGGCTCTTCCTCGGCGCAAAAACTTGCGCGGCTTGGAATACGCACAGTTTCGGATCTTCTTCTTCACTATCCGCGCGATTGGGAAGATCGCGTAAACTTAGTTCCGCTAAAAGCGTATGGAAGCGGCAAAGTGTGTACGGTCGTCACCGTTTTTGCGCGCCAATGGATTGGCTACGGCAATATGAGAACCCTGAAGATTTATATAGAAGACGACAATACCCAGGCCGCCCTTGTATGCTATAAACGCCCGTGGCTGGACAAACAGATTATTACAGGGCAAAAATATATGATTTCAGGCACTTTTAAAGTTAAATATGGCGAATTACAGTCAAGCACTTTTGAAGTTGAGCCCGCGTCTTTGGGGGCAAGTTTCGGAAAAATAGTGCCTGTTTATCCGCTGACGGCAGGCATTATTCAAAGTAAAATGCGCAAGTTTATTTCTTTCGCCATAAATAAATATGTAAATCAACTGGAGAACGAACTTCCGAATGCGATAATGGAAAAAGAAGCTCTTTTAACAAAGGCGCAGGCCGTCAGGGAGATACATTTTCCCGCTTCTATGGATATGCTGCAGAAGGCGAAAAAAACGCTCATTTATGAAGAACTTTTTTACATGGAAGTTATGGTCGTCCGCAGGGCGATAGAGAGAAAGAGCAAAATAAAAATTGAACAGGCGGATGAAAAAAACGAAAAAGATAATATTTCGCTTTTACAACGGCGTCTTATAGAAAGGCTTTCTTTTTCCTTAACAGATGGACAAAAGAACGCCGTTATGGAAATAAACGGGGATATGTCGTCTAATATTCCAATGGCGCGTCTTTTACAGGGCGATGTCGGATGCGGCAAGACTCTTGTGTCCTTTTTGGCCGCGTTACGCGCCATTGAAGACAAGGCTCAGGCGGCGATTATGGCCCCCACGGAACTGCTTGCACGCCAACACGCGGAAAACGCGGCGCGTCTTTTGGAACCGTTAGGAGTCAGCATAGCGTTTCTTACGGGAAATATTAAAGCGCGGGGACGCAAAGAATTATTAAAGAACCTTGCGCTTGGAAATATTGACATTATAGCGGGGACTCACGCTCTTTTTTCAAAAGATGTAGAGTATAAAAACCTGAAACTTGTCGTTATAGACGAACAGCATCGTTTTGGCGTAACACAGCGCTCTCTTATCATGGCAAAAGGACAACAGCCCGGTCTTTTAATGATGAGCGCAACCCCCATTCCGCGCACTTTAGCGTTAACTGTTTTTGGCGACATGGATGTGACTGTGATAAAAGACATGCCTGTTGGAAGAAAACCAGTTATTACCCATCTTGCAAAAGAGTCAAATGAACAAAAGGTTTATGATTTTGTCCGCAAAGAGCTGGAGAAGGGAAGGCAGGCTTATTTTGTCTACCCGTTAATTGAAGGCGGCGAGGAAATAAAAGACGCGGTATCAATGGCGCAAAGGCTTCAAAAAGAAATTTTCCCAAAACATAAAACGGCTCTTGTTCACTCCAAACTGCCGGAAGAAGAAAAAAAACAGATAATGGACAATTTTAGAAAAGGCGAAATTAAAATACTTGCCGCAACCAGCGTCGTGGAAGTCGGGGTAGACGTGCCGAATGCCGCATGCATGGTTATTGAACACGCCGAACGTTTTGGCCTGTCCGCCCTTCATCAATTACGCGGACGCGTAGGAAGGGGAGAGGAGCAGTCGTATTGTTTTTTAATTTATTCAGACGACCTTACGGAAGAAGGCAAGACCCGCTTAAAAGTGATGCTGGAAAATACCGACGGCTTTATAATTGCGGAAGAAGACTTAAAATTAAGAGGTCCGGGGCAAATAGCGGGTACTGAACAATCGGGTTACCTTGTTCTTGGAATAGCCGACCCAATCCGCGACATGGAAATCCTGGAGGGAGCCAGAGGCGACGTGTTTTCAATTTTAGAAAACGATCCCGATCTGTTACTTGAAAATAATCGCATAATTGCGAAAGTACTGGAACAAGCGCCGCCGTTTAATGAAGTTGCCCTTTAATTTAACATTGACTTTAATTTCTCCATAAGCTTGTCTGCCGCCTCCTCGTCAACCGTTTCTTTTTCCGCTTCGTGTATCTTAATTAAATCCTTGGGGATTTCATCAATAAATGGAGAAGGAGAGCAGTCCCTTGAACTTTGGAGCGTGCGGCGTTTTTGGCAGCTTGTTATGTATAATTTTTCCCGCGCCCTTGTAATTGCGACATAAAAGAGGCGGCGTTCTTCTTCTATACTCCCCGCTTCATCGTCGTTGTCTTCGCCGATGCTTTTTTCATGGGGCATAAGCCCCTCTTCCGCACCGGCGATAAAAACCACGGGAAACTCAAGTCCTTTTGCGGCGTGAATCGTCATCAGGTTTACCTTGCCCTCATTGTCATCCTCGCCGTCGTCCCTTGTGATAAGACTGATCCTGTTAAGCCATGCATAAAGTCCCGGCTCAAGGTTATCAGGGTCTGTTTCCCAGTTATTTATCATCCTGATAAAATATTCAATGTTACTGTATTTCCAACGCGCTTTTTTTTCGTCCTTTCCGTGTTCAATGACAAGGTAACTCCAGTAATCAATATTATCAACTAACGTGCGCGCGCACTGTGAAAGCGACCAGGGCTTTCCAGGTTCTGCCTGCCTTTCCAAAAAAAGCCCGCGCATATTTTCTATTAACTGGGAAAATTCTTCAAGTTCAGTCGCGGCCTTTTTGTCCTGAAAAAGCCCCTGCTGTCCATGAGAGCGCGCGTAATTTAAACGCGCAAGAGAGTCCCAAAGGCTGATATGGTTTTTTTTGGCGATTTCGTTTAACGCGGCAATGCTGTTCTTTCCAATCCCCCTTCGCGGTGTGTTGATGATGCGCAAAAGGCTTACGTCGTCATCGGGATTGGCTATTACACGCAGATAGGAAATAATATCTTTAATTTCCTTGCGCTGGAAAAAACTTGTTCCCCCCGAAACGCGGTAGGGAATATTCTCCCCTAAAAACGCCTCTTCAATGTTACGCATAAGGGCGTTGGTTCTTGTAAGCACTCCAAAATCGTGGTATTTGTAATCTTCCTTGCTCATTAAGGACTTTATCTGTGAGGCTATAAAATCGGCTTCATGGGTTTCGTTCTCGGGGAAAAACAACTCTATGGGTCTGCCCCCCGTGTTTGGCGACCATAAACTTTTATCCTTCCTGCCTGTATTATGCGAAATTACCCCGTTAGCCGCGTCTAAAATTGTCGTAGTGGAACGGTAATTTTGCTCAAGTTTAATTTCTATCCGGTCGGGAAAATCTTTTTCAAACATCAGTAAGTTTTCATAATTCGCGCCTCTCCATGAATAAATTGACTGATCATCGTCTCCTACTACGCAAATATTCGCGTTCTTGTCTTTTGCCAGAAATTTTAACAATTTATACTGAATAAGGCTTGTATCCTGAAATTCGTCAACTAAAATATATCGGTATTTTTTACGGTACTTTTCCAAAACATCGCCGTGTTTTTCAAAAAGTTCAAGAGGAATAGTCAAGAGGTCATCAAAATCAACTGAATTGTAAATTTTTAGCGCCTGCCGGTATTCGTCATATACCGGCTGCATTGTAACATCGTCCGCCCATTTTGCAAGACCGGTTTTTATTTTTGAAAAATACTGACTAAGGGCGTAAAGGTCTATTTTAGGAGAATACATTTTACATTCGCGTAACGATTCCTTAATAAGCGACATCTTGTCAGTTTCATCGTAGACTGAAAAATTTTTTCTATAACCAAGAAGCTCGCATTCTTCTTTTATAATTTTAAGCCCGAAAGCGTGAAACGTGCTGACGGTAAGGCTTTGGAGTTTTTTCCCGGTAAGCTCTTTAACCCTCTGTTCCATTTCACGCGCCGCTTTATTGGTAAACGTAAGCGCTAAAATCGCAGATTGCGGAATACCGTTTTCAAGCATATTTGCAATGCGGTAGGTTATTACCCTGGTTTTTCCAGAACCTGCGCCCGCAATAATAAGAACAGGTCCGTCAATGGCGCGTACGGCCAAAGCCTGCGGTTCATTTAACTGCGTTTCAATGTTGAGTTTTGGCAAAATATCTCCCAAATCATTTAGTGTTTTATAATATTAAATTTTTCATAATGTTTACAATATGTTTTCCGGCTTTTCCCCGGTGGCTCAAGGCGTTTTTTTCATCCGGTGAAAGTTCGGCAAGGGTGCGGCCAAGAGACGGTATCAAAAAAACCGGATCATAACCAAAACCGCCTTCCCCTTTTATTCCGCTCTTTTTTACAATTTCCCCCTCAAGCGTTTCCTGAACAAGAAAAAAACGGTCGTTACCAAAAAGAAAAACCATAGCGCAGACAAACCTCGCGCTCCGTTTTGGATTATCCCCAAGTTCGTCAAGGAGCATGATATTCCGCTGTGCGCTTGACAGCTTTTGTCCGTTCTCCATTCCGTAACGGGCGGACAGTACGCCGGGTCTGCCGTCAAGAGCGTCCACGCACAAACCGGAATCATCGGCAATGACAGGTTCGCTCCCGCCTATGAGTTTTTGTAATTCTCTTGCTTTAATCAGGGTATTTTCGCCAAAAGACGCTCCTGTTTCTTCAGGCTCAAATGACAAACCTTCTTCGGACGGGATTTTCAATTTTACATTAAGAATAGCGCCAAGTTCCGTTTTTTTATGGGTATTGTTAGTGGCAAACCAGATATTCATGGGGAAAATTGTAGACTTTTTTTTAATTTCAATCTATACTTAAAATAGGGTATGAAAAAATTTGTCACAAAAATACTATTTATTGTAATCTGCGCCTCATTTACGGCTGTTTTATCTGTTTCGTGCACAAGATCAGCCCCCCAAATAAAATACGGTTATATACATGTAGTTCTTTATCAGGGTAAAGACGAACCTCAGGAATATTTTTCATTCTTTATATTGCCGGAAGATGAAGACGGTATTGATAATCTTGAAGAGTTGTACCTCTATCACGACAAGGAACAGCTTAGATGGAATATTAAAAGCGATGAATGGCAGCGTTTTACACAGGACGGAAAAGACTGGATTGGAACGCGAAGTTTTACGGTTAAGGAAGGCGAACTTCCAAGAGGCCTGTTCCGCGCGGTGTTGGTTAACAAGGGCGGGGAAAGCGTTGAGCGCAGTTTTACTTATGACGGTATTGTCCGCTATCCTTTCCCTGAAATTGAAATTACAGACGGCGTGTACAATATTGATTCACAATGGCCTATAAATCGTTTTGTATGTTACGACAATGTGGGAAATTACCTGGCTACAGTTAATCTTGTTTCAAAGACAGGATCAGTCTCAAATTTAAAGCTTCCTTCAGCCGCAAGAACGGTCGCTCTTTGGGCGGAAGACGAAGCTAATTTCTGCAGCGCTTTTACAAATGTGGTTTCCCTTCGCTGATGCTTAAAAGTTATGTAATTAGATCAGGTCATTTTACAGACGCTCAAAAAAAAGCCTACGCATCGTTAGCTGAAAATTATGTTATTCCCTTTACGGAAGAAAAAATTGATTTTAAAAATATTTTTGGCAATAGCGGAAATGTAACGCTGGAAATTGGCTTTGGAATGGGCGTAACAACCGCAGAAATTGCGCAGGCAAACGCATGTAAAAATTATATCGGCATAGAAGTCCACCGTCCCGGCATCGGCCGGCTGTTATGGGAAATTGAAAAACGTTCCCTTTCCAACATAAGAATAATTGAATATGACGCGGTGTATGCGGCAGAAAAAATGATTCCTCAAGCTTCTCTTGAAGCCATTCATATTTTTTTCCCCGACCCGTGGCCAAAAAAAAGACACCGCAAACGCCGTCTTGTACAGCGTCCTTTTACTGAAACTCTTGCCAACCGTTTAAAACCGGGCGGTTATTTGTACATGGTAACAGACTGGGAAGACTACGCCCTTCACGCTCTTGAAGAACTGACCGCGACCGCCTCTTTAAAAAACGCCTATGAAAGTTTCGCCCCTCCTCAAGAGTGGAGGCCAGTAACAAAATTTGAACAAAAGGGACTGACGAAGGAACATGTGATTAGGGAGATTTATTTTACAAAATTTCATTAATTAAATTGAAGTCCCATATTAAAAAATGAATTCCAACCGGAAAAACCGGAAAAGCCTATAATTCAATTACTTTTTTAAGTAATATTGAAAGGGGGCTTAAATACCCAAAACCAGCCGTACTACGGAAAATGTTTTCAATGATTTTATGAAATAAACCTGTAATCATGGCATTTAAAAAAAAACAATAATATCTCTTGACAATACTATCTTAACGCGATACTATCATTTAAATTATGAAAAAGAAACTTGATTTAATACCTCCGGGAACCATATTACAGGAAGAATTTCTGGAACCTCTGGGAATTACGGCGTACAAATTAAGCAAAGAAATAAAAGTGCAACAAACCGCCATCAGTCAGATTATCAATGGCCATAGAAGAATAACGGTTGATATGGCCCTGCGGCTTTCAAGGTATTTTGGCAATTCGGCGCAATTCTGGCTTAATCTTCAAAATTATTATGATCTTGAATCAGAAATGGAAAAAAATAAATCCTTGATTAAAGAGATAGTCCCCTATAGTTCGGCTAACTATGCGGCGGAGAAAGCGCCTGTTTATGCGTAAACCTGCGATACTTACCATCGACATAGGAACGTCATCTTTTAAATCCGCGTTATGGGACATTGACGGGAACCGTTTGGCTTTTGCCTCAGACGCGCTTTCTGTTATTAACGTCGAAAATAAACATGAGGCCGAACCTTCCAAATGGCTTCGCGCGTTTGAAAATTGCCGTGATAAATTATTGGCCAATGGACAGATTCAAAACCTTTCATCTGTCGAAGTTATTGTCATAAGCGGTAACGGCCCCAGTCTTGTTCCGGTCTTTGATGAGCCTGTCTTTTCAGATAACGGTATTGGCGTTCCCGCGGAAAACGCAAGACTTTGGCTTGACCGCAGAGCCGTTAAGTACACGGAAGAAGTTTCGCGTTTAATGGGCGGCTTTGTGGACGCAGGTTTTTTCCTTCCTAAAATACTGGGTATTAAAAATGATGAAAATGAATTGTATAAAAAAACAAAATATTTTCTTGGCTGTCCCGAATACCTCGCCTATGCTCTTACAGGTCAGGCGCGAAATGTTTTCCCGTGCGACGGATTTGACCGCTGGTTTTGGAATAGCGACGTTCTTGATAAACTTGATCTGGACGCGGGTAAATTTCCCGCTTTCATCCGTCCCGGAGATCCTTTTGGGACAATTCTTCCGCAGGCTGCGACGCAGTTCGGCTTTTCAAAAAATATTCCTGTAGTTTCAGGCGGGCCGGACTTTTTTTCCGCAATTTTAGGAAGCGGAGTAACGGAAATTGGTCAGGCTTGCGACCGTACCGGCTCTTCGGAAGGAATAAATCTCTGCACGCAAAACCGTATTCCTGATAATCGGCTGATGTCTTACGGTCATCCTGTCAAACCATACTGGAATCTGTCCGGAATTATCAACACCACGGGCAAGGCGATAGATTGGGCATGCGATTTGCTTGGACTGGGCTTTGATGATTTTATCGCGCTTGCGCAGGAGAGTAAAAGCGGGTCAGGCGGATTGGTTTTTCTTCCGTACCTTGCGGGCGAACGCGCCCCCGTTTGGAATCCGTCTGTAACTGCCGTTTGGAGCGGAATAAATCTGACTTCCGGGCGGCGCGAGTTTGCCAATTCAATACTTGAAGGCATTGGTTTTGCAATTAGGGACGTGCTTTCAGTTATGGAAGAAGCCGGCGTTAAATTAAAACAGTTGCGCGTGACAGGAGGGCTTGCCGGTTGTTCCTTTCTTAATCAAATAAAGGCGGACATTACCGGCGTAGAAGTTATTGAAGGACTGTATAAAGAAGCGGAACTTCTTGGCCTTGCGATAATCGGCAGTTGTTTTTTGGGAAAATTTGCGTCTTTCGCCGAAGCTTCGCGGGCTTTTTACCGCATAGAAAGAATTTTTAAGCCCAATTTATCCAATATGGATCTTTACAATAATTTATTTTATGAGTATAAAAAGATAAGGAATAAACAATTATGAAAAAAACATTAATCGTCTTTTTAATGCTTTCCGTATTTTTTACGGTTGGCTGTTCAAAAAAAATTCAATCTAAGGGAAACGGTATTTCTGTTCTGGTTTTTATTACCGGAGTCATTGCCGGAAGCCCGACTTATGAAATGATGGCGGAGGGCGCGCTTGAGTTTGAAAAAAAACATTTAAGTTCAAACATAAAAATATATGAGGCCGGAATGAATCAGTCCCAGTGGGAACAACAGTTAGGTGAAATGATTTCAATAGGGGAATATGACGTGATTATCGGTTCCAATCCGTCTCTGCCTGAAATTTGCGCTAATGTTTCGAAAATTTTTCCAAAACAGAGGTTTGTAATAGTAGACGCTGAATACGGAGGAAATCCGCAAATTAGAACGTATAATTATAATCAGTACGAGCAGTCGTATTTTCTGGGTTTTCTTGCCGGACTTATAACAACAAGCGATATGCCGTATGCAAACAGCCAAAAGCGGATAGGTTTTATTGCCGCGCAGGAATATCCGCTTTTAACGAAACAAATGGTTCCCGGTTTTCTGGAAGGCGCAAGACGCATTGATCCGGAAATAGAACTTGATTTTCGCGTAATTGGTTCATGGGCGGACGCGAATAAAGCGGCTGAACTTGCGTCAGCCATGATGGATTCTGGAGTTGATGTTTTTACTTCGATTGCCGGCGGGGCGGCGCAGGGACTTGTTAAAACGGCGGTTGACAAACACGCGTATATGGTTTGGTATAACACAAACGCGTATAAAATGGCCCCGGGTTTTATAGTGGGCTGCGGTTTAATGGAGCAGAAAAAGCTTATAATGGAAATATTGGAAGATGTTTTAGCCGATAAAGTCCAATATGGTATTTCCGAAACAATCGGAGTAAAAGAAGGTTATCTGAATTTTATTTATGATGATCCCGGATATAAAAATCTTCCTGGGGATATTCGCGAAAGATTTGAAAAATTTATGAATGATTTTTAATGAATATTGCTGAATTAAGGAATATAACCAAACAATATCCCGGAAGCGGTAAAAAAGCAAATAATAACATAAGCCTTGATTTGCGCAAGGGAGAAATATTATGCATTGCGGGCGAGAACGGAGCGGGGAAGACAACATTAATGAAAATCCTCTGCGGTTTGGAAAAATTTGACGAGGGAGAAGTATTTATAAACGGAAATATCAGCATGGTTCACCAACATTTTATGTTGTTTCCCGAATATACCGCCTCTGAAAATATCGTAATGGGGTTTGAACCGCGTAAATACGGTATTTTTTTTGACATGGAAAAAGCGAATAAAATATGCGAGAAAATAATTTCAGATAACGATTTTTCCATAAATGCGAATACAAAGGTAAAAGATTTAACTCTTGGAGAAATGCAGCAGGTGGAAATTTGCCGCGTTTTATACCATAACGCCCAAATAATTGTTCTTGACGAGCCGACTTCAATATTAACCGAACATGAAATTAAAATGCTTTTTAACACCCTTAAAACTCTTGTTAATAACGGAAAATCAATAATTCTTATAACGCATAAATTAAATGAGATAAAGAGAATCAGCGACCGCGTTGCGGTTTTGCGTAACGGGCGGTTAATTGACGTAAAAAACGTATCTGAAACCGATGAGTTTGAAATAGCAAGAATGATGATGGGGGATGAAAAATTATCCCCGTCAATTTACACAAACGGCGGCGGTAAAAAGGATAATGTAATCGAATTTGATAACGTAACCGTAAAAAGACGCGGACAAAAACGGCCGTTACTTGATAAAGTTTCGTTCTCCGTAAATTCAAACGAAATACTTGGGTTTGCCGGAGTCGGCGGCAATGGGCTGGGAGTGATTGAGGCCGTCTTGGGCGGTTTTTTACACCCCGCCGAAGGTAAAATCCTGCACAGGGGAAAGGATATTTCAAAGCTTAATATACGCAAACTGCGTAATCAGGGACTTAGTTTTGTTCCAGCAGACCGCGTAAATGTTGGAAGCGCTTCTAGAGCGACAATCGAAGAAAATATGATAATTAACATGAGAAATAAATATTTTTCCTTTGATTTTAAAAAACTGACCTCTAGGAATGAAATAAATGAAAATATAAACTCGTGGTTAAAAAAATATAATATAGAAGCTCCTGATTTAAAGCAAAAAGTTTGTACGTTATCCGGCGGGAATTTGCAAAAATTAATTCTTGCAAGAGAATTAAATTTGCTTGAGGATTATATTGTTTTTTCGGAGCCTACCTGGGGGCTTGATATTGCTTCCAGCAGATTTATTAAGGGGGAAATAGACGCGCTTCGTAAAAAAGGGGCGGCAATTATTTTAATTTCTACCAATCTGGACGATATTATTGAGCTTGCGGACAGGATAATTGTAATGTACAGGGGAAAGATAGCGGGCGAATTTATCAATAATCAGAATAATAGTATTAAAGAATTAATTGGAAATTGCATGCAGGGACTTGGCGCGCCGTTATGAAGAAAAATGTTATTATTATATTAATAATTTCTATTTTAACCGTATTTCTGCTGATATTTATTCTTAGCGATACGCCTTTAAAAACCATATACTTTTTCTTTATAGGTCCGTTCAGGAATTTGTACAGTTTTGGCAATCTGCTAAATACCGCGATTCCGATGATTTTTGGAGCGTTAGGCATAATAATTGCCATGAAAGCCGGAAACCTCAACCTTGGCGGAGAAGGGCAAGTTTACTTAGGCGCTTTTACGACGACCGCAGTTGCTCTTTCTCTTTCAAAATTTGGAGTAACGGGAGCGTTTATAGCCGTGGCGGCGGGAGGACTTGCTTCCGGCGCGCTTTCGGCGTTCAGCGGTTTTTGCAAAGCAAGATGGAAAACCCCCGAAATTATTACAACATTCCTTCTTTCATGCGCGGTTATACCTATTGTAAATTATCTTGTTACAGGTCAATTTCTTGATCCTGAAACATCGCTCATATCGACAAAAAAAATTGTTGAAAATATGCGGCTTCCCCAAATTTTAAAACCATCAAATTTAAGTTCAGGGATTTTTATCGCGCTTTTTTTTGTTTTTCTTGTCCGCTTTTTTCTTTACAAAACAAAAACAGGCTATGAATTCAGGATAGCCGGAAAAAATGAAATGTTTGCCCGTTACGGAGGGATACATACCAGTCTAAATACCGTTATCGCAATGGCAATGAGCGGCGCATTATACGGACTTGCCGGAAGCATCGCTGTCCTGGGAACGCATTATGCCGTAATTAAAGAATTTTCCGCCGGATTGGGCTGGAGCGGTTTAACCGTCGCGTTAATCGCGCATTTTTCCCCCATTGCCGTGATACCTTGTTCGCTATTTCTTGCCTGGACGGAAACGGGGGCAAGGATTGCAATGCAGAATACTGGGATAACTTATGAAATCTCATACATAATACAGGCTGTAATTTTCTTTTTATCAACGAGTTTAGCAGTTAAAAAAATATTTGAGCGGAGGAAAAAATAAATGGCAATTTTTTCCGTTCTTAAAAGCACGTTAAATTTAATGATCCCGATATTTTTTGCGGCCTTTGGAGGACTTTTCCCCGCTCTTGCCGGAACATTAAACATCGCGCTTGAAGGATTGCTCTTATCCGGCGCGTTTTGTTCTTTGGCTGTATTTCACTTTTCAGGCAGTGTAACCGCCGCAGTTTTATCCGCTATTTTTACGGCAACCGTTCTTTCCGCCTTACATTCGTTAGCTGTTTTTAAACTTCGTGCGGATTTGTTCATTTCAGGGCTTGCGATAAATTTATTTTCAAGCGGTTTATGCGTAATTCTTTCCGAAAAAATATTTGGCACAAAAGGGGTAATCACGGTAAATAACGCTGACGGCTTTTTAATATTATATGTGGTATTGGCGATAATCCTGCTGATAATTTCACATCTTGCAATTTACAAAACCCCATTCGGTTACAGGCTTCGCGCCTGCGAAAAAAGTACCGACGCGCTTGTAAGTCTTGGAATAAAACCCGCATTTTACCAAACAGCGGCGTTTTTAATATCCGGCTTTTTCTGCGGCATAGGCGGTTCATTTCTAAGCCTCAATCTGGGCGCGTTTGTTCCCGGAATGTCCGCAGGAAAGGGCTGGATAGCCCTTGCGGTAATTTTCCTCGGCGTAAAAAAACCAGTCGGCCTCCTTGTCGCCGCTTTTGTTTTCGCCCTCGCCGAATGTTTTTCAAACTACGCACAAGGGTTTTGGAACATACCCGCCGGTTTTATTCTCGCGTTTCCGTATATTTGTACGCTGGTAGCCATGATTACCGTCTCAGTGATTCCCTATAAAAAGGTGCGATAATACCGATATTTTCCCTGTAAAAAGGTGTAAAAATATTGATATATTCCCTATAAAAAGGTGCAATAGTACTTATATTTTCCATGTAAAAAAGTGCAAGTTTAATTATTTTTCCCTATAAATAAGGGTAAATATTTCATATTTTCATTATAAAAAGGTGTAAATATGTTTATATTTTCCCTATAAAAAAGTGCAGATTAAGCATTTTTTCCCTTGAAAAAGGTGTAAAAGTATAATACAATTCAAATATGCAAAGAAAAATTATAAAATCCTTGCTGGAATGGAAAAATTCTCCCGACAGAAAGCCTTTACTGTTAAAAGGCGCGAGGCAAACTGGTAAAACATGGGTGATGAAGGAATTCGGAAAAACCGCTTACAGGAATACCGTTTATATTGATTTTTTTAATAACCAGCAGGCGCGAAATATTTTTGAAGGCGATCTTAAGCCACGGCGTATCATTGAAGAATTGGGGTTTATCTCCGATGAATCCATAACTCCAGGGGAAACATTAATCATCTTTGATGAGATTCAGGAATGTAACCGGGCACTTAATTCCTTGAAATATTTCTGTGAAGAAACTCCTGAATATCACATAATGGCGGCGGGCAGTTTTCTTGGCATTGCGCTACATGATAACGAATCTTTTCCTGTTGGGAAAACCGACAACATTACGTTGTATCCTATGACATTTTCCGAATTTCTTGCCGCTTTGAATGAACAACAACTTTTAACCGCAATAGAAAAACACAAACCGCGTTTTACCGCTTTAGTTAAAAATGATTTATCAAAATTTCTTAAATATTATTTTTATGTCGGCGGTATGCCCGAAGTCGTGCTTGCTTTTACAAAGGAAAAAAACTTTAACACGATACGGTCGATTCAAAATAAAATCATCAACGGTTATGAAGATGATTTTTCTAAACATATTGACATGAAGTCCGCTGAAAAAGTTACGCGCCTGTGGAATTCCATTCCGCGTCAGTTGGCAAGAGCGGCAAAAAAATTTATTTACAACGATGTAAAACCCAACGCAAAATCACGTGATTACCGTTCAGCGTTGTTTTGGCTTGCCAAATGCGGATTGGCGTATGAGGTGAACCGTATCGCCCTGCCTCACTATCCGCTTGCGAGTTATGCCGAACCTGAACATTTTAAATTGTATATGCTTGATATAGGGCTCCTCTCCGCAATGTCCGGTCTTGACATCAACGCTTTTCTTGACCGTGATCCTTTAGTTTTTGATCATTTTTACGGGGCTCTTGCGGAACAATATGTGCTTGGAGAGTTAAAGGCGCTTTCCGACATACCCCTGTATTATTGGGCGCGGGAAGGTTCCGCTAAAGCGGAATTGGATTTTATCATTCAGATTGGAAACAAAGTTATTCCCATTGAAGTAAAAGCGGAAAAAAATTTAAAAGCAAAAAGCCTCAAGTTATTTATTGATACCTATCATCCCCAAATAGCGATACGTTTTTCCATGTCTGATTTAGGTCAAAGTAATTATTCAGGATGCGTTATTTACGATATTCCATTGTATATGGTCTGCGATTTTCTAACGATAATAAGCCAAATTAAGTAAATATCTCCCTTTGTGATCTTGGTGTGGAAATTTTTCCATAAAACCCCCATTTTTTAAGAACGTCAACCATTGAAATTACCAATATTCTCTGATAAAATGACCAAAAGTAAAAAGAGAGGGTTTTCATGCTTAACATCGGTCAAATTCACCGAAAAGAATATGATCTCGAAAAAGACCGATCAACTCCTGTTGTTTTCGCGGAATCTCCGGGAAGAATTCACTTTTTAGGCGATCAAGGCGAGCCGAAGTCGGGATTTTTTCTTTCTGCGGCTGTAGATCGGTTTATTCATCTTGCCGTAAGCCCCAGAAAAGACAATTCTTTCCGTTTTTTTGCCTCAGATATTGATGAACGCAAAAGAACGACTATGGCAAGTTTGAAATTCAGGCGTGAAGACAGGTGGGCTAACTATTTTAAGCCCGCAATTTACCTTTTTATCGAGTTAGGTTACCCTATGAAGGGTCTTAATTTTACTTTTTGCGGCGATATTCCCCAAAATATCGCTCTTGCCTCATCAATTGCGATAGAAACAGCCGCAGCCGCCGCCCTTAGAAGCCTTTTGCGCGTTCAAATGAACGATGAGGATTTTGCGCGTAAATTAAAAGAGGCGCATGAAAAAATCTTTGGTAAAGCCGTTTCCCTTGTGGATTATCTTGTCTGTTTTTTGACGCGCAAAGATCATTTTTTGTTTTTTGATTCGTCGAAAAACGATGTAAAACTGATAAAATCGCCGTTTGCCAATTTCCGCTTTATACTTGTGGATTCCCGCGTTCCCAGAATGGGCGCAGAAGGTGAAATTGCCTCCCGACAGGAGGATATTTTAAAGGGGCTTGAGCTTCTTTCGCAAAAACATGACGGGGCGGGCTTCAAAGATTATGCGTCAGGCGATCTTCTTGAAGTAATCGGAAACTTTCCAGAGCAGGTCAGGCGCAGATGTATGCACATTGTCGAGGAAATACGCAGGGTGAATGACGCGGCTGACGCGCTTGAACGCGCCGATCTGGCTTCATTCGCGAAAATTATATATCATTCCCATGAGAGCCTTAGGGATCTTTACGAAATAAGCTGTCCTGAGATTGACTGGCTTGTAAAGCGGGCGCAGGAGATAGAAGGGGTAGCAGGTTCGCGAATGACAGGCATTGGTTTTGGAGGTTGCACGTACACCATTATCCGCCGCGAACTTGTCGATGAATTCAAGAGGCGGCTTGAGGATTACGAGCGGATTTTCGGGTTTAGACCCGTGATTTACGAAGTTAAATTGGCTACAAGGACCAGGGTAATCTCCGAACCGGTTATCGAACCGAGGTGCAGTATTGCGACTACGACCGGTTCACCCCGTATAGTACGCAAGAGGGTATATGCGAATACTGCTGACAAATGATGACGGAATCTCTTCTCAGGGGCTAAGGCTGTTCGCAAAGGCTTTACGCAATGCCGGACACAGGGTTTTTACGGTCGCGCCTCATCATAACCGTTCAGGCTGTTCCCATTCCATTGAATTCTTAAGAGACCCCTTAAGGTTATCAGAGATTGAGGAAGACACTTGGTCGTGTTCCGGTACCCCAGTAGACTGCATTATTACCGCCCTTTTGGGAGGAATTCCTGAAATCTGCATTTCTACCGAAGGAACCGCGCTTAATATGGAAAGAGCGCCAGATCTGATCCTGTCAGGGATTAACGCCGGCGCGAATTTGGGGACTGATATTGTCTATTCGGGAACCGCATCCGCCGCAAGGCAGGGGAGTTTTTTCGGTATTCCGTCCGTGGCGTTGTCTTTGGTGGAAAATGACCTCCCTTGGCAGTGGGAATCGGCCATTTCTTATATCACGGAGAAACTTGTTTTGGTTATGGGTTACTGGAAGACCGGTACTTTCGTGAATGTTAATTTTCCAAATATTGAAAAAAAACCTGCAATGCTTGTTCCTTCTTTTCCTTCTATGAGGTATTATAATGACAGGATAGTTTCTTTCATTTCCCCACGGGGAATCAGGTATTGTTTTGCGAAGCCGGGGAAGGTTGATAACGTGCCTGAGGAAGGTTCTGATTGGGATGAGGTTTTGAAAGGGAACGCCGCGTTTTCTGTGGTTATGTCTCAACCGGCAATCGCGGCGGGATAATGGGGGGAATCATGGCTGCTCAGGAAAGCGGCGTTGGCGAATTGTCTGAAGAAGAAAAAGCAACATCCGGCGCGGATGAAAAAATTCTTGAAGGAGTGCGCCTTTACAGGGAAAAGAACTGGGAGCAGGCCTTAAAAGAATTTTTGTCAAAAGACACTTCATCTTTTAGTTTTGAAGAAAAAACGGAACATGCCTATTACCTCGGTTTGTGTTACACGAAACTTAAGAAATATGAAAAAGCCCTGGTTTCCCTTGAACAGGTAGTAACCTCGGAACAGCATATCCTGCGTGTTTATCAATGCAGAATGATGCTTGCGTATATTTATATAATAACCAAGCGCGTTAAAATGGCCGAATACGAACTTAATAAACTGCAATCCAACGGCCTTGAATCTCCGTTACTCTACAATACTCTTGCTTACGCCGCATTGGCGCAAAAACGGTATAAGAGCGCTATTGAACTTTACGAAAAAACCCTTGAAATTGATTCGCGTAACGCGACCGCGATGAACAGCATGGGCTATATTCTTGCCGACAGGGGATTGGATATTATGCGCGCGCTGCGTCTTTGCAGAAAGGCGGTGGATTATAAACCTCAAAGCGCGGCGTATCTTGACTCTCTTGGCTGGGCTTACTACAAAAGCGGCGAAGTTATAGAAGCGCGCACATGGCTTCGCAGGGCGCTTGATATCGCTCCCAATGAAGAAGAAATAAAAAGGCACTTTAAAATTGTGACGGGGGAAAAACTGTGAAGAAAACCTTCGTTCTTACGGCGTTTTTTCTTGTTGCATCAATTTTATTCGCGCAAGACGATCCAATTATTCGTCCCAATCCCCCTCCAGGCGGAACAGGCCCTTCCGCCCTTGCCGCGGCGGAAGAATTCAGGATTGGCGTGCAGGCCTACTACCGTTTTTCGTATAACGAAGCCATTCACGCTTTTGAACGCGCCCTTTCCTTCCGCCCCGGCGAGCCGATGCTTCTTGACTGGCTTGGAAAGGCTTACTACCGTTCAGGTTTTGAAGAAATCGCGGTAAGGCAATGGCGCGCGGCGCTTGATCTTTACGGCAGAAACACAGGCGTTGGAATGTTGCTTAACGCCCGGCTGGAAACAGTCGCCAACAGGCGTTTTTTATTGCCTATCGTAAATGACGGAATACGTTATGTGAACTCGGGACGCTTTCCCGGAAAGCTGGAAGAAACGGTTCTTTACCGTCAGCCGACATCAATATTGGCGAATAACGACGGAACAGTATGGGTAGCCGCTTACGGCAGTAATGAAATTTTATTAATAGACGTAAACGGATTAATCAGGGCCCGCAAGCGCGGTCATCTTAACGGTTTTGACCGTCCCTATGATTTGGCGCGGGGGCTTGACGGTCGTATGTATGTGTCCGAATTCCGCGGCGGCAGGGTGAGTATTCTTAACAGTAACGGAGACTGGCAGGCATATGTCGGTTCAAGGGGTCTGGGCGACGGTCAATTTGTCGGCCCCCAGCACCTGACGGTTGATGAAGACGGTTATCTGTATGTAGTCGACTACGGCAACAGCCGAATTTCTAAATTTGATCCTGACGGGGCATTTATTCTTTCGTTTGGAAAAAAGAACGCGGTTTTTCCCGGCTTGCTTTCCCCTACAGGCATTGCCGCCTATAACAATAAAATTTATATCGCCGAAAGCGCGGCAAAAGCAATTTACATGTTCGATCCTAACGGTAATTATTTAGGGCGTTTGGCGGTGGAAGACTTAAAAGGCCCTGAAAGCCTGAGGTTCCTTTCTGACGGCACAATACTTGCCGCCGACGGCAACAGAGTTGTGCAGATAAACCCCGATTCCGCGATTGTCCGCGAATTGGGACTTGCCGGAGGGGAGCGTGTGCGCATAACGTGCGCCGAAATGGACAGTAACGGCAGCATACTCGCCGCAAATTTCAACGCGGGCGAAGTAAATATAATGACCCGTTTTGACGATTTGGCTTCAGGTTTTTTTGTACAGATACGCAATATTGACGCGGGTAAATTTCCTAAAGTAGTCGTGGAACTTACCGTAGAAGACAGACTGCGCCGTCCGATACTCGGTCTTGATAACAACAATTTCCTTCTCACGGAAAATGGCATACCCGCGGCGGAACAGACATTGTATACCCCCGGCTACCGCTATCGCGGCGCTGATATTTCCCTCCTTGTAGAAAGATCTGACGCGACGGCGCGTATGCGCGACGATCTTGGCGCCGCTTCCCGCGACATAAGCCGCGCCATACAGGAAATGGGTAATACTAAAATTGTTTCGGTTATTTCCGCTTCGGCTCAACCCAGCCGCGAACAACACGCCAATTCTCTTGAAAACGCCGTACGGGGCGCGGCAGGCAATACAAGCCGCTGGCGTTTTGATCTTGGCCTTCGCCTTGCGGCTACAGACCTTATGACTGCCGTTCCTTCCGCCCCAAAACGGTCGATTGTGCATATCGGCTCCGGTAATTTAGGCGATTTGGCGTATGAACAAAGCGCTCTTTCAGAAATGGCGGCTTTTCTTGCGAATAACGGCATAGTGTTTAACGCCGTAATTATCGGCGGCGGAAAAATTTCTCCGGCAATAGAGTACCTGTGCAAAGAGACAGGCGGCAGGGCGATGTCCCTTTACCGTCCACGAGGCATTGGCGAATTAATTAAAAGCACTGCGGATACTCCATCTGGTCTTTACAGCTTTACATATACTTCGCGCCTTCCCACAGATTTCGGAAGAGCCTGGCTCCCCATTGAAGTTGAAGTCTATTTGATGGAAAGATCCGGGCGCGATAATACTGGGTACTTCCCGCCGCTGGAATAGTTGGGGGAAGAGGTTCACACAAAGAGCACAAAGGTACGAAGATCACGAAGAAGAGGAAAGAGGGGGGGTGTTGTTCGAAATATTAGCGTAAAATCCGCGTTTAGTCGCGATGTTTCAAAATAAAATTTAGTTGAAAAAGTTGACAATTATTAAATAAAATGGTTATATATATAGTAGGTTTTAAAATATTTATGAAATTAAAGGAGGTATACGCAAAAAATGGCTGTTTTTAATACTAATGAAAATAGAATAATTTATACCCCCCCCCCCCCATGCAGTTCAGTCAATAGCATATATCTTAGACAGTTTAAATTCTCATTTTTTCGTAAAAAGAGCCGTGTTTCCGCATTTGCGGGGATAACGGTTTTTTTATATATCACAATTAGGAGTGTTTTATGAAAAACGGAGTTATTAAAAGGATAGCGGTTATCGCCCTGACGGTGATAATCGGTTTATCAATGGCGGCTTGCGGTGACGGTGACGGCAATATAACTGTTACTTTTAATAGCGTAACCGCAAATGGTTCTTTAACGCAGACCACCACACAGTTGACTCTGACCTTTGACAAGGCGATTAGCGGGCTTACCGCAGACGACATCACATTGAGCGGCGTACCGGGAGTGAGCAAAGGGACGCTTAGCGGCTCCAATCCGTATATCTTGCCTATCAGTGGTTTTAGTTCGGGGGAAACCTTGAACGTAGCGGTCATAAAAATGGGCTATATCATAAACAACTCGCCAAAGACGGTGGTTATCTTTCACTACTCAAATCAAAACAGCGGCGACAACAACATTGTTGTTGCTTTCAATAGCGTAACCGCCAATGGTTCTTTAACTCAGACCACAACGCAGTTGACATTGACTTTTGACAAGGCGATTAACGGGCTTACCGCCGATGACATCACATTAACCGGCGTGCCGGGCGTGAGTAAAGGGACGCTTAGCGGCTCCAACCCATACACCCTGCCCATCAGCGGTTTTACTTCGGGGGAAGCCTTGGGCGTGGCGGTTGTAAAATCGGGCTATGACATAAACTACTCGCCAAAGACGGTGGTTATCTTTCACTACTCAAATCAAAGCGGCGGTGACAACAACATAGTTGTTGATTTCAAAAGCGTAACCGCCAATGGTTCTTCAACGCAGACGACCACACAGTTGACGCTGACCTTTGACAAGGCGATTAACGGGCTTACTGCCGCCGACATTACATTAAGCGGCGTTTCCGACATAAACAAAGGGACGTTAAGCGGCTCCAACCCATACATCCTGCCCATTAGCGGTATTACTTCCAACGAAACCTTGAGCGTGGCGGTTGTAAAATCGGGCTATGACATAAACTACTCGCCAAAGACAGTAAATATATATATGCGTACCGTTACATTAAACAACGTATATGCCGACGGTTCCCCATCAGAAAATACCACGCAGTTGACCCTGTACTTTGACAATGAGATTCCCGGTCTTACCGCCAACGATATTACCTTGAGCGGCGTGCCGGGCGTGAGTAAAGGGACGCTTAGCGGCTCCAACCCATACATCCTGCCCATCAGCGGTTTTACTTCGGGTGGAACCTTGAGCGTTGCGGTTGTAAAATCGGGTTATGACATAAACTATTCGCCAAAGGCAGTGGTTGTCTTTTACAACAGTGGCCCGTTAATTTTTAATTATATGGGAAGTAGTTCGTCCTTAAACAAACAATATAGGTTGACAATAACAAACAACAACAGTTTTGAACTGTATGTTGGCGCAAAAATTAGCAGTGGGACGGCCGCCCAAAAC
>Ga0268262_10001428_pt1 | contig 29612 bp, 23 predicted proteins | sample TergutNc150P3_FD_190354 | JGI IMG/M metagenome (GOLD analysis project Ga0268262, IMG submission 190354) | Nasutitermes corniger P3 segment gut microbial community from laboratory colony in Florida, USA - Nc150 P3 (SPAdes) (version 2) | ecosystem: Host-associated > Arthropoda: Insects >... | reverse complement strand
TGCGGCAAGGCTGGAACTTTTATAATCCCGCCTGCCTATGTACTGGCTTACCACTACCGCCCCGCCGGTGGACATGGCGGTAAAGGCGATAATCAAAAGGTTATTGATATTGTCGATTATGTTGACCGCGGAAACGGCGTGTTCCCCCACGGAGCTTACCATAATGGTATCGACCGCTCCCATGGTGACGGCGAGTATCTGTTCTATCATTAACGGCCATAAAAGGCCGAAGAGGGCACGGTTATTCCAGCGCTCCGCTATTGTTGGTTCGGTATTCAATGTATAACTTTAGCCGAATTTATATGAAGCTTCAATAATATACAATAATATAATTGAGCAGAATCTGCCGATAATACGATTATGGTACAAGTGGCCTTCTTCCTCCGGTTTAAGCGCCAACTGCAGCGTACACGGCCTGAGCTTATCCCCCGTTTGGAGGATATGACCGTCCGCGCGATTGAGGAAGCAGGAGGGAAAATAACCAGGGATCGCAGCCTGATACGGGCTTCTTTTGACGAAAATTCCCTGGGATTCTGGCTCGATATACTCCTGTTCATCGAAACATTAACGCAAACGCTGGAAGAGTCTGTCCTTGATCTGCATGGATACTCACTGCTGCTGGGAACGGCGTTACCCGATATGGTCAGCCCCATTTGCCGTCTTCTGGCGGGCGAAAGAGGCGGAATTTTTCTCGATAAAACCACCGCCGAGGCAATGCGCCCCTACCTCACCGTTGAAGAAGAGGGGAGATGGACGACTTTCGCGCGCAAATACGGCATGGGGCCCCTTGTCCGTCTCAACGCGATAAAGATTTTTGTCCCTACCGCCAAGTCTGATGAGTTTTCCCTGAAAAAGACAAACATTGAATTATCCGATCTGTCGCAACGGCCCACCGTTCTGGTCGCCGGTCAGTCTTTTGAGGGAAAACGCGACAAACTTTACCTGAGGATTGCCAGTTTTGCCAATTCCGGCGATAACGGGGATTTCTCCCCCCTGTTTATCCGCTTTGGCGGCGGGGGGCTCAACGCCCTGATCGATTCATGGGCGGAGTGGATGCATCCCCTTCCGACAGAAGAAGAAATAGGCTCGGCGGGGGAATTTCTTTTCCGGCAGCGACTCAAAGACAAGCCTTCGCCCTTTGCTGTCCGCAAAGCGCGCCGTTTTTGTAAATTGCTCCTTACCATGTACCGCCGGCTTGCCCATGCCGAGGGGAAGATTCCGATAATCTTTCTTGAAAATCTTCAGGACGCGGAACAGATAATAACGGACATAATTATGGAATCCCTGCGCGGCTGGCATAACTTTTTGCTATTGGGAACCTGCACCGGAGAAATTAACGATGAACACATGGCGAAGTGGAAACCGCTGTTTCCCCAGTTGACCAAAATCAGCGCCGGGGAAGAAGAGCATATAGAATCGCCGGACCTTCCCCTTGATCTGTGGGAAATTGGTTATGCCTGTTTATTGCTGGGACGGTATTTTCCGCCCGGCCTGATCCCGCAGCTGCTTGAAGAAGCGGGCAAGAGTCCTTTGATGATTTCCCGCTCTCTTTCCATGCTGTATGCCCACCGGGTATTCGACACGCCGCTGGACCCGCGCCCCTGGAACCGGCATTTTCAATATCAGGCGGAAGCCGCGCTGGGAGAACGAAAAGACCGTATCCAGGCAATGGTCCGCAGCCGTCTGCTTGCGTGGGTGGAGCAGAAAAAAATTGACCCTTGCCTTCACCTGCTGGAAATATTGAAAGATCTCAACGGCGCGGAAGAAATAGACGACAGCCTCATCCTGCAGTCCGTTCATGGAGAACTGATTGGCGCGGACGAGGCGGCCCTTGAGCATATTCGCCAGCGCGGAATACCGGCGGCCATAACCGGCCCCAGCCGCGTTCCCCTGCTGCGTTCCATACTGGAAACCTTCCTCGCGCTTCATTCAGGTGATCTGAATCAGATACACGCCGCCTTTGCCGAAGACGGCCCCGATTGTTCCGCTTTTCCGCCGCTTAAAGCCCAGGCGCTTCTTAACCGGTCCCTGTACTTTATGGGTATGCGTAATAACAATTCCGCCGTGGAAGCGGTAAAGGAAGCCTCCCTGCTCTGTCAGAAAAACAGCAACGGCAAGGCCGGCGGCGCCCTTGCCCAGGCATACCGTCTCTTTGCGCTGGCAAGTCTTTTAAAAGGACGCGCCGGCGAAACCATTGACTATCTGGGATTTGCCCTGGAAAACGCCGCAAAGTCCGGCGTCTTGCAGGATATAGGAATGTCGGCATATTACGCCGCTTCGGTACAGCTGCTTCACGGTAATTTATCCCGGTCAAGAACTCTGGCGGAAAAAGCCCAACGGCATTTTCTGAAAGCGGGAAACCCCGAATGGGCTGACCGTTCCCGTTTCCTTTTGGGAAGGCTCGCTTTTGAGATTGGCTCCTATCAGCAGGCCATTGATATTTTTGAAGACATTCGTCAAAACCCCGAAGGCGCCCGCTTCCCGGAAAAAAACACTTTACTTGAGGTATGGGCCTGCCGCGCAAAGGCATATTGCCGGCCATCCCAGAGCTACCGGCTGCAAAGCGGCGGACTCGACGCGCAGTTGTTTGAGATTGAAGACATGTGCATTGCCGGGGATTACGCCGGCGCGGTAGAACTTTCCGCATCCCCCTCCCATCCCCTCTCCCCCGAAGATAATTTTTTATATATTGAACAGCCGGACTGGCGCAGCGGTTTTGCCCAGTGCGAATTATTGCATTTTTCATGGGACGATTTGCGGAACCGTATGCTGAGTACCTATCATTCCCTTGCCCAGAGCTGTCTTTCTCCCGCCCAGGCCGAAGAAGCCATGAATACCATGCAGGGTATACTGCGCGGCGGACAGCTTTCGGAAATCGACCCCTATGATGTTTTTTGCCATTATGCCTGGTACCGTATTCTCAAACAGACCGATTCAAGCCAGGTTAACATAAGCACCGCGGTAAGCGTCGCCTTCAAACGCCTGCAAAGCCGCGCCGGCCGCATAGACGACATGGAAACCCGCCGCCAATACCTGACGCAGCCCCGCTGGAACAGAGCCCTTGATCAGGCAGCGAGGGATTTTAAACTTATTTAGTAATGGTGACAGACACCCGTGCGTTATCTCCATTTTGGTGTCTGGTACCGTGCGCCGCCAAGGCGCTACGCGCTGCCAAGGCGCTACGCGCTGCCAAAAATTCCGCTCGTAACATAGATACCGCTATTACCACACCCTATCAACTTTTATTCGAAGAAGGCGACTGTCGCTTTCATTGACTTCCTGAATAATTTTGTTAATAATTATTTAAGATGAATGACTTGAAAAGAATAAAAACAATGATTTATGAAATCCGCGGGTATCAGGTCATGCTGGACCGTGAACTTGCGGTATTGTATGGAGTTGAAATAAAACGCTTAAATGAGAGCGTAAAACGAAATATAAAAAGATTTCCTGCGGAATTTATGTTTCAATTAACAGATGAGGAATGGGCAAATTTAAGGTCGCAATTTGCGACCTTTAGCAAGGACACCAGAAAATACAAACCTTTTGCCTTTACTGAACATGGAATACTAATGCTCTCAAGTGTTTTGAATTCCGATAGAGCAATTGACGTTAATATACAAATAATGAAAATATTTGTTCGTATGCGTCATTATACGTTTTCTCAAAGTGCGACAAATGAGCAAATTGCCGAACTGCGTAAACTCCTCACGCTTTACATTGAAAAGAACGATAGGCGGGTAAATGAAATCATAATTGCCCTCAACAATATCATTGTACAGCCGCCAAAAACCAAAAGGATTGGTTTTAACGCGGGAAATTAAACAGCCGGTTAACTCTATTTTGGCGCCTGGTACCGTGCGCTTACAGGCATTGTTACGCTTACTTTTGAAATTTGAATGAAAATAAAACCTTTCGGATTGGTGACAGATACCTTCACGTTTTTCACCACTTTACTTTTGGTTAAAATTACCATATTATCAATACATGGGACAATACGAAAAACTGGTACAGCGTATTCTATCAGGCCGACAAGATACGTCAATATCGTTTTCCGAAATTGTATCATTAATGCAAAAACTTGGATTCTCAATACGCATAAAAGGAAGCCATCATATATTTTCTCAGGAAGATATAGACGAAATAATAAACCTACAGCCCGATGGTTCAAAAGCCAAAGCATATCAAATAAAGCAGATAAGGGATATAATAATTAAATACCAATTGGGGGTAGAAAATGAATAAATACGAAATTATTATTTATTGGAGCGAGATTGACAATGCGTACATTGCGGAAGTACCTGAACTTGCGGGATGCATGGCAGATGGCAAGACATACTCCGAAGCCCTGAAAAATGCAGAAATAGTTATTGATGAATGGATAGAAACCGCAGAGTCTCTTGGTCGTGAAATACCGGAACCTCATGGTAAATTAATGTATGCCTAGTACAATTTTCAATGTGTCACGTATGTTAGCATTATGAGAATTTTGGTATTAGTCACTATGTTGGTTAATTTAGCCACGGGAGATAGGGAGAAACGATAAAAAAGCCGTTTGCTCCTATTTTCGGCGGCAAGCACTGTTGCGCATACGCATTGTTGCGGTGGCTCATAATATATGTTTTTAATCCTTTACGAAATTCTTCTTTTTTGCCAAACGAAGGGTGATGAATATATATACATTCCATATTATCACATATCATCAAATTATAGGGAATTTTTCCAATAGCAAAAATTTTATTTATATGAAATTCTTCAACTACCATCTTCAGAATTTTAAGTCCAGATTTAAGTTCATCCTTATTTGGGTTCCTATTTGAATCTATATTACCTGGTTTATAAGGATGAAAAGGAAACGCATTCCATAATAGGGGGTATTTTTGATTTTCTTTTAAAAATTCCCAAACGATCGTTGCCGTTGGTTCTTTTTGTGGTCTAATATTTTCTCTTATTAAATAACCATTGTTAATACCAAACAATCCGGTATTATTTATCTCATCTTTAACAATATATTCAGACGTAAACGGTATGCCCGTTAATCTACAGCCATTATAACCTGGAGCTATACCAACTAATGCACAATGAGGCTTTAATTCTTTCATTTTTTTAAAGTAAAGTTCAAGGTTATTCCGGGCAATCTCACTATATTGCCACTTTTTAGAATATTGGTTTGTGACATAAATAAATTTATCTTCTTGTATTAGTTCGTCTAATATTCCTTTCATGTTGATATATTCCCTCCTCCCCTCTCTAATAATCCCACGCTCCATCCCAAGTAGGAAAATTCCCCATCCTAATATAAGACAAATTATCTTCAGCCCCGGCAGTGGTCTCCTTGCGTTTTGTATAACCACCACCAACATATACCGCATAGCCGTTACCTTCAATAACAAAACCGGAATTGTTTTTTATCACATTACTTTTGCTTTCTCCGGCGGTATAGCCATATATGGTTCCGCCGGTTTTCTTAAAGAAAGGGGAATACCCACTATCCACATACACCCCGCCACCGTAGGAGGAGTAGGAGGAGGATGAAGTGGAAGTATTACCGGAAATTTCTCCGCCGCTCATGTCAAACCTTCCGTCAAGCACATAAACCCCGCCACCCATGGAAGAGGTATTACCAGAGATTTCTCCGCCCCTCATGTCAAACATTCCGCTACCCACATATACTCCACCACCCCAGGAGGAAGTAGAGGTATTAGAAGTAGAGGTATTACCAGAGATTTCTCCGCCTCTCATAGTAAAGGTTCCGCCACCCACAGACACTCCGCCACCGGCGGAAACGGAGGAAGTAGAAGTGGAAGTATTACCGGAAATTTCTCCGCCGCTCATGGTAAATCTTCCGTCAAGCACATAAACCCCGCCACCGAAGGAGGAGGAAGTGGAAGTGGAAGTATTACCGGAAATTTCTCCGCCGCTCATGTCAAACCTTCCGTCAAGCACACAAACCCCGCCACCCATGGAAGAAGTATTACCAGAGATTTCTCCGCCGCTCATAGTAAAGGTTCCTCTACCCACATACACTCCACCACCGCAGGAGGAGGAGGAAGTAGAAATATTACCAGAAATTTCTCCGCCGCTCATAGTAAAGGTTCCGCCACCCACAGACACTCCACCACCGCAGGAGGAGGAGGAAGTAGAAATATTACCAGAAATTTCTCCGCCGCTCATAGTAAAGGTTCCGCCACCCACAGACACTCCGCCACCGGCGGAAACGGAGGAAGTGGAAGTAGAAGTAGAAGTATTACCAGAGATTTCTCCACCGCTCATGGTAAAAAATCCGTCACCCACATATACTCCACCACCGGAGGTAGTATAGGAAGTATTACCAGAGATTTCTCCACCGCTCATAGTAAATGTTCCTCTGTACACATGTACTCCGCCACTGGAGGAGATAGAGGTATTACCGGTGATTTTTCCGCCGTTCATGGTAAAGGTTCCGCCGTTCACATACACACCCCCGCCAAAAAGGTTATCGGTAATTCTCCCGCCCTGATTCATGATCAGTGTACCGCCTGAATTTACCGTAACAAGGGAAGCGTTATTCGATATGCCCAACAGTGTAATGTTCTCGTCCAAAATCAGCGTAATGCCATTCCCTATGCTAAAAAGCGAATCATAGTCTGACAAAGTGATAACCTTTATGCTTTCGATACCTTTTAGATAGATAGTGATATTATTTTTGCCGCTGTAGGAAAGATTCTGAGGGGCAAGGTCTTCATCGGCAGTAACTTCAAGTATATAGTTGGAGTTACTTGCCGCATTGGTACTAAGCCATTGTAATTTTGCGGCGAGGGTATTGCCGGAAACAAGAATCAGGGGTCCCCACTTGGCGTAAAGGGTCATGTTATCGCTAACAATATTGGAGGCAAAGTTCCATTGATTGATACAATCCGCCTCTTCATACCAGCCGCCAAAACTGTAGCCGGTTTTAGTCATAGCGGGCGGCGTAACAACTTTTTCGCCGTGAGCTATGTTTTGTGAATAGGGGACAGGACTTCCGCCGTTTGCGTTAAAACTGACGGTGTAATAATTTATGTTCCATTTGGCATATAAAGTAATATTGCCGGTAACAGTGTCGGTAGCAAAATCCCATTCATTGGTACAGGTCGCTTCTTTATACCAGCCGCCAAAACCGTAGCCGGTTTTAACCATAACGGGTGGCTGAACAACCATACCATGGTGGGTTATGGATTGTGAGTCGGGGACAGGACTTCCGCCGTTTGTGTTAAAACTGACGGTGTAATAATTCATGTCCCACTTTGCATAGAGGGTGATATCATCGTTAACGGTATCAGAGGTAAAGTTCCATTGATTGATACAGCCCTCCTCTTTATACCAACCGCCAAAACCATAACCGGTTTTAGTCATAGCGGGCGGCTGAACAACTTTAGCGCCGTAAGCTATGGTTTGTTGATTGGGAGCCGGGCTTCCGTCGTTGGCGTTAAAATCAACGGTGTGATAATTCACATCCCATTGGGCATATAAGGTGATATTGCCGGTAACGGTGTCGGTGGCAAAGTTCCATTCATTGGTACAGGCCCTCTCTTTATACCAGCCGCCAAAACCGCAGCCGGTTTTAGCCATAGCAGGCGGCGGAACAACTTTCTCGCCGTGGACTATGTTTTGTGAATCAGGGACAGGATCTCCACCGTTGGCTTCAAATTTAACCGTATACGTTGAATTCGGATCAGGTTTCGGATCTGGTTTGGAATCTGAATCAGATGCGCCTGCGCATGCGGCAAACAGGCCAAAAATGACCAAAATAAGAGCAAATAGAGAAATAACGCTCCTGTTTTTCATAACAACTCCTCGCTTTTGAAGAAATAACTGCCTGGAAATGGTGACCGATGCCGGTTTTTTGCCTTTCTTTTGGCATATATTTTATTATTCTATTGGATATTTAAGCTTTAGTCAATCTATTAGGATAATAAAAAATTAACCGGCTTTTTTATGCCAATTTACGGTGTATTAGTGTATTTAAGGTGAAAACTAAAATATGGTTGAAGCTGAATTAAGGGCTATTTTAAGCGCCAATCTGAAGCGGTATCGTAATTACCGGGAATTTACCCAGGAAGAAATGGCTGAAAAACTGGGAATTTCCATTCCTTTTTTAAGTGATGTAGAAAATGGCAGAAAATGGGTTTCTCCGGCTACATTGGTAAAACTAGCCGATGTACTGGGTATTGAACCGCATGAGTTGTTTAAGCCTGAACAGGATTTATCCCCCGCTATGAAACTTACTCTGGACAAATGGAGTGATGAGGTTATAGACGCGGTTACAAAAACCGTAAAAAATATTCAGCAGTATTACGGGTGACTGACACAACATCATAAAATTAAGAATTTTTTACCACGGAGTACTGCTGTCCGTTGGACAGTTTGGAGTTTCACGGAGGAAAAGGTGATTTTCGTACCAAAACTCCGTGGTACTCCGTGACCTCCGTGGTTTTGTTTTCCTTAAGTAAGTTTATGATGTTGTAACAAGCGCCTTTCGGGTGAAACAGGGGGTCCGGCGGCTTGTTGACAAAAATTCAGGAAAGCGCTATATTTCTATTAAGAGCAAAGAAAGGTTTCATGGGTCTAAGACCTTCCAATCACCTCATGGCGGGGTGGTTGCGGAGGATTTTTTGCTCTGGGGCAATAATGTTTTAACAAGGAACGAACATGGGACGGTTTGAAGATGAAGTCGCCGAATTTGAACGAGATTATAAAGATAAGCCCTTAAAAGAAGTGTGGAAAAACGGTATCCGCTATGACTCGAGCGGTGGGTATGGCTATCAGCTATTTGATAATACTCCGCAGACACGGGAGGAGAGGACAAGGGAGATTATCGAACAGGCTGGTTTGGACAAACTGAAGCAGGCTATTGAGAACTGGTAAATATGGCTTCAGGATACCCGAATTTTGACACGCTGGACTTTGATAGCATTAAAGACCAGCAGGGGCTGTTTGAGCATATTCAGTGCATCACCCGGACTTTGCATGATCCTATTCACCTAAACCTTGCGCGTTTGGCGAAACGGGACAAGGGTGTGTCATATGTCCAACACATAGTAGCGCTGCGTGACGCCTATTCACACCTCTGTAAAGCTGTTGAGTATGATATCCGCAAGCCGGAAGAAAAAATCAAGATAAAGAGGCAGTTGGAACGCTATTTGGGTCATTTGGAAGAACTCCTGTATGACTCTTATTTAAAAATTATCAAGCTGGATATAGCGGAAGTGCTTGCTCTGTTCAACCCAAAAGATAAAGACGGTCAGAAACGTATGAGGAACAGGCCGAAAACGATCATGCGGCTGGCTGCAAAAGTACAGCAAGCGCGGATGATGGATGATAAAACCTCTATTAGTGATAAGATAGCCAGGTATGATCAAATTATTAAAGATATAGAAAGTGATTACGATAAAATTCGTTATAATTAGGTATAAAAAGGCATAAAAAGGTACAACAAATGACAGGTACAGACATTCGGGTTTTTTTTGATAATCTTCGTGCTATAAACGAGAGATACCTGAAACCCTGCGATGGGGAATACAAACTTATTGAAGAATACCGGCCTTTTAATGACATTCCTACTATAGAATTATTGCGGGATGCCTATGATTCTCTGGCATGCGCCATTATTTCCGAAAACGGGAATTTGGATAATTACCTAAATACGCTGAAAAAAGCTCGTGTCAGGACAATTTGTGAGTTGGTTATAGCAGGATGCGTAGATTTGATCACCACACCGGATCTGCGTATTAATGACAACGATAAAGCAGCTATAAAAAATCAACTGCTGGATATACACCAAAAATTAACATCCACTAAAAAAGAGACCGATGAGCCTAATTCGGTTAGCAATGACCGGCTGGAACAACTCATAAAGCAGTGGGAAACCGAAAAAAATAATATAGAAGCGCATTGTAAAAAATATGGCCTGATATAATCCTCAAGGCGCCATTATCGTTGATAATGCGAGGCCGCAAAACAGGAGAGGGCGGGATTTATGTTTGTAAGTACTGCAAACATAAATCCTGCCCTAACTCAATTTTTACTTCCTAATTTTTTAATGTCCATGTTGTACTTGATGTGTTGTCTGGCTTCGTATACGTCCCCGGCGTTCCGTTGCTTGAATTTGTTGCGTAAAACTTTGCGCGCAAGTCGCCGTTGAATGCGCTGGAATTACTAAACCCGCTCGCGGGAATCGTTCCTTGAAAGGTTACACTGAGCAGGTAATATGAGAAGAACGCCAGTGTGCCGATACTCGTCACGCTGCTGGGTATCGTTACGCTCTTCAGGCTGGCACAGCTGTAGAACGCGCCCTCTCCGATACTTTGTACATTGCTTCCCGCTAAATTGACGGCAGTTATACGGCTTTTGGAGAACAGATATGCCGGTATTTTTGTTACGTTAGCCCCGATAGTTACCGTTACCGTTGAACCATCACTATTTCCGGCGTTTTGGAATGGGCTAGTGCTCTCATAAAAATCGCTCACGCTCGGGTCCGCGTTATAATTTATGCTCGTCAAGCCGTAGCAGCCGTAGAACGCATAATCGCCGATACTCGTCACGCTGGAAGGTATCGTTATGCTCGTCAGTTTGCTGCAGTTGTAGAACGCGTATTGTCCGATACTTTGGTCTAAAGCTGTCGCCGCAAATTTGACGGCGATTATTTTTGGTCCGTTATAAGTAGAACCATAATTATTACTATTAGCGAACAGATATGCCGGTATTTTTGTTACGTTACCCCCGATGTTTACCGTTATACCTTCTATACCATCATCATTATATCCATCCCAACTGTAACCGAATACTCTGCCGTTGGAGGTTAAATCGTTCATGGCCGCCGCGTTAAAGTTTATGGTCGTCAGACCGGTGCAGCCGGAGAACGCGCCGCTGCCGATATTTGCCACGTTTTCGGGTATTGTTATGTTTGTCAGGCCGGTGCAAGTCGTAAACGCATTAGCTTCGATATCCGTCACGCTGTTGGGTATCGTTACGCTTGTCAGACCGGTGCAGCCGGAGAACGCGCCATCTGTATAATAACCATTATTATTGAAGCCGCTAGTACCGCCTTTGATAGTTGTCACGCCGTTGGGTATGGTGACGCTTTTCAGGCTGGTGCAGCCGGAAAACACGCCTTTATTGATAACCGTTATGTTGTTGGATATGGTGACGCTTGTTAAACCGCTTTGGGAGAACGCAAAATCGCCGACATTCGTTACGCTGTTGGGTATATTAACGATCATCGGGCCCTCGCATTGGTAGAACGCGTACTGTCCGATACTTTCGCATACGCTTCCCGCGGCAAAATTGACGGCAATTAGTTTAGGGTTATTACTAAACAGATATGCCGGTATTTTTGTTACATTAGCCCCGATAGTTACCGTTATACCATCCGCATCTCGTCCGGCATTGGCAAATATACTACTGGTTCCGTTTGTAAAATCGTTCAGGTTCGCGTTAAAGTTTATACTCGTCAGCCCGGTACAATTGTAGAATGCGCTGTAGCCGATGTATGTCACTCTGTTGGGTATCGTTATGCTTGTCAGGCTGGTACACTCGTAGAACACGCCATTTGAATAACTGCTGGTATCGTAGTCGCCGATGTCCGTCACGCCGTTGGGTATGGTAACGCTGGTCAGACTCTTGCAATTGGAAAACACGCCTCTGTTGATAGTTGTTATTTTGTTGGGTATCGTTACGCTCGTCAGGCCGGTGTTGGAAAACGCATAAGCGCCGATGTTTTCCACACTGTTGGATATCGTTATACTCGTCAGGCTGGCGCAACCGGAGAACGCGGAACTGCCGATGTTTGTCACGTTGTTGGGTATGTTAACACTCGTCAGCGCGCTGCAATTGTAGAACGCTCTCTCGCCGATGTTTGTCACGCTGTTGGGTATGGTAACGCTGGTCAGGTTATAGCAGCAACTGAACGCGTTGGCGGGAATGGAATCACCGCCGGTTATAATGACGGTTTTCAGCGATTCCGGAATAACTTGTGTTTGTAGATTCCAGTAGTAGTTGTTGATGACGCTTATCTCGCCAAATATATAGCCAAAATGGTAAATTGCGGGGTAGGTTCCCGAAACCGCGGCGGCAAAGACACGTGGCATCGTAATACTTGTCAGGTTGGTACAGCCGGAGAACGCGCTCTGCCCGAGACTTGTTACGCTGGCGGGTATGGTAACGCTCGTCAAACCGGTACAGTTGGAGAACGCGTTCTGTCCGATACTCGTTATTCTGTCGTGTATGGCGGCGGTGATATTCGTCAGACTGCCGCAGCCGGAGAATGTGTCCTGCTCAATGCTCGTTACATTGTTGGGTATGGTGATGTTCGTCAGCTTGGCGCAGCCATAGAACGCGCTCTGCCCGATACTCAACACGCTGTCGGGCAGGGTAACGCTTGTCAGGTTGGCGCAGCCGTAAAACGCGTAGGCGGGGACGTTGTTGCCGCCGGTTACAATGACGGTCTTCAGCGATGACGGAATAGAAGCATTTTGATTGTTATAACCTGACACGCCGAACAGATAACCAAAGTACGTTCCGTTAAAAGATGAACCGATAAACGGTATGGTAATACTTGTTAATTTGGTACAATTCGTAAAAACATTACTGCCGATACTCGTTACACTGTCCGGTATCGCAGCGATCTCCAAACTGGTACAGTTCGTAAAAGCGTTGCCGCCGATAGTCATTACGCTGTCGGGTAAGGTAACGCTCGTCAAACCGGAGCAGTTGGAAAAAGAGGAAGAGCCGATACTCGTTACCCTGTCGGGTATTCTGATGCTCGTCATATTTCTATAGCCGGAAAAATCACCTATCATAGTTACGGGCAGTCCCTCATGCAAGGCCGGTATTACCACATTGGCGGCGATCGCCGTACCCCGGGAAACCGAATAGTAACTGCCCATCAGCGTGTAAAACAGTCCTTCCGTTGGCGGTTGTTCAGCGACAACAACAGCCGTAGGAACGCTGATTACGCTGCTCGAATAACCTGAACGGGTTACGGTAACGGTAATCGTTGAACCCAAATCGGATGACTGTACGGTATAGCTGCTGCCAGTCCCAATAACAGTTCCGCCCCGTTTCCACTGATAGGAAATGGTTCCGCTGCCGTCAAGTGAACTGGTATCCGCTATCAAGGTTTCCTCCACTGCGGCAAAACCGATTATGCTGACTGTTCCGGTGAGCGCGGGAAGGTTTGAGTTGGTAATAACGTCTGTCGGATTGCTGGCAATACTGCCCGCATAGCCGGAGCGGGTTACGGTAACGGTAATGGTTGAACCTACATCGGATAACTGCACAGTATAGCTGCTGCCAGTCCCAATAACAGTTCCGCCTCGTTTCCATTGATAGGAAATAGTTCCGTTGCCGTCCAGAGAGTTGGTATTTGCTGTCAAAGTTTGCCCTACCACAGCAGTTCCGCTTATGCTGACCGTTCCGGTTAAGTCGGGGTTGCTGCCACCGCCGCCGCCGCCGTCACCGCAAGCCGCCATTGTGAATCCAATTACCGCAACAAAGGCGATAGCAAACAGCCGTACAAATTGTACTTTTAGCGTGTTTTTCATACAAAATCTCCTTGTTTCCGGTGTTACCTATGCCAAATTGCCCAATTTCTATCAACTTTTAACGGGTTAAATACCGTAAAATTAAGCAATATAGCACCCAACACCAAGTATTAGTATTCTAATAATATATTAGTATTATACTACAAATTTCTGATAAAAGTATAGTATTATCCCGATAATGTCAAGTACCCTTTAGGATTTTTATCATATTGTAAAAATATGGGATTTAGGGAAAACCTAAAAACAGAACTAGCCAATGCGGATATGCTGGTAAAGGAACTGGCTAAGCTTTCAGGGGTAAAAAAACAGACGATTGATAGTTACCTAAGGGAAAAAAACAATATACCTTCAGTTGAAGCAGGTCTAAAAATTGCCCAGGCTCTAGGCGTATCGGTAGAGTATCTGGTCATGGGAGAAGAAACCCCCAAAAGCAAATCACTCTCATCATTGCATTATGAGCTTCGACCATTAGTACAATCTCTTGAACAACTTAACAGGGAAGACCGAAAAATCGTCATTGATAATGCGTATAATCTGGTTAGGGCGCTTCAATCAAGAAAGTGAATGACTCCTTTCCACCCTATCCGTCAATAAATGAAAAAATCCGTAAAATTCCTCTTGACAAACCGCACAATATAATGTACACTTATATTATCCTTGGGAGGGGAACTATTTGTGTAGTTTCGGGAACTATAGTGACAAAAGGATAAAGGACATATGAAAGGTATTGGTCAAAATTTTGATGACTTTTTGAAAGAACAGGGTATATATGATGAAGTCAATGAATTGGCAGCAAAGAAAATTATTACTTATCAATTAAAACAAGCCATGCAGGAACAAAAACTTACCAAAAGTTTTATTGCAAAAAAAATGAAAACATCCAGAGTTGCGGTAGATAATATATTAGACCCTACTTTTAATACTTCAATAGATTCTCTTGAACGTTTTGCCGGGGTGTTGGGTAAAAGGCTTACAATTTCATTAAGTTGAATGTACCGCGCCGGGGTTCTATTTCCCCGCCTTCTTCTCAAAATGGGAAAACTCCATGCTGAAGCCGGCGCGGCCCTGGCTGACGCTGCGCAGGGCGGTCATAAAGCCGAACATCTGCGCCATGGGCGCGTGGGCTTTGATTTCGTCTGTTTCGGCTTTTGCGTTCATGTTCAAAACCTGACCGCCCCGTTGGGTGACCAGGCTCATCACCTCGCCGACAAATTCATGGGGACTGAAAAGGTTAACCGCCATGATCGGTTCAAGCAGTACCGGATCGGCGGCGCGGCAGGCTTCGTCAAAGGCCATGCTGGCGCAGGCTTCAAAGGCAAATTCCGTGCCGGTCAGTTCCGCGTAACGGATGGCGGTTACCGTGGCGATAATGTCAATGCAGGGGTAGCCCATGACTATGCCGGAACCGAACGCGCCGGTAATTCCCCGCTCCACGGCGGCAAAAATTTCTTCGGGAATTTCATTTTTTGTGCTGCCGGTAACCGCGCACACATACTTGTTGCCCTTGCCGCGTTCCGCCGGCTCAACCCGCAGAGTTAAGCCCGCGGCGTTTTCCTTGCCGGCGACAACGCGGGAAAAATTTTCGCTGTGTTCCGCGGTCTTGCTGATTGACTCCCGGTAGGTAACCTGAGGATTCCCCACTTTGGCGCTGAGGTTAAATTCCTTGAGTATGCGCGTTACCAGCACGTCAAGGTGCAATTCTCCCATGCCGGAAATAATAAGCTGTCCGGTTTCCTCGTTTTCGCGGGTGGTAAAAGTCGGGTCCTCTTTGCTCAGTACGGCGAGAATGTCTTTAAGTTTGTCCTGCTCGGAAATGGTTTTTGGCTCAATGGAAACGGAGATTACCGGTTCGGGGAACTGCATTTTTTCCAGCAGCACCGGCCAGCCTTCGCTGCCGATAGTGTCGCCGGTCTGCGCCAGCTTCATCCCGATAAACACGCCGATGTCCCCGGCGTTCAGCTCGTCCATCGGTTCGCTCTTGTTGGAATGCATACGCAAAATGCGGTTGACCCGTTCCCGCTTTTTCTTGCCAATGTTGAACACCGCGCTGCCCGGCTTGATCGAACCGGAGTACATCCGCACATAGCAGAGGCTCCCCGCCTCGCGGTCGTTTTGAATCTTGAACACCAGGCCCAAAGGCTGGCCTTTGGGATCGCAGGGTATGTTAATGTCTTCTTCTTTTTTCAGGTGATGGCCTATGGCGGGCGGCACTTCATCGGGGGCGGGGAGGTAATCGACAATGGCGTCTATCAGGGGCTGAACGCCCATGTTGCGGCGGGAAGCGCCGGCAAACATGGGAACTATCTGGCGTTTCAATACCGCCACGCGCAATTCGGCGCGGATAAGGGCGGCGTCCACTTCATCGCCCGCAAGATATTTTTCGGTAACGGCGTCGGAAACGGCGGAAAGGGCGTCAATGAGTTTTTCCCGCCATTCCTTTGCCGCTTCTTCACGCTCGGCCGCAATCGGCATAACGGTTACATTCTCGCCGTCGTTCCCTTCCCAGTACACTTCCCGCATGTCAATTAAATCAATAACGCCTTCAAAAGAGCTGTCTTTTATGACGGGGATTTGCAGAGCAACGGTATTGGCCCCCAGTTTTTTTTTCACATCTTCAAGGACGAAATAAAAATCAGCGCCCGCCCGGTCCATTTTATTCACATAACCCACGCAGGGAACATGGTAACGCTGCGCCTGCCGCCACACCGTTTCGGTCTGCGGCTCCACCCCGTGTACCGCGTCAAAAATGGCGATTGCCCCGTCCAGCGCCCGCAGGGAACGCTCCACCTCGGCGGTAAAATCAACATGGCCCGGCGTATCAATAATGTTAATCTGGTGATCTTTCCAATAAGTGGTGGTTGCCGCGCTTTGAATGGTGATTCCCCGCTGCTGCTCCTGCTCCATCCAGTCCATGATTGCCTCGCCGTCGTCAACTTCGCCGATACGGTGGCTCTTGCCGGTGTAAAAGAGAATACGCTCGGTGGTGGTGGTCTTACCGGCGTCTATGTGGGCCATAATGCCGATATTCCGCATGGTTCGCAGCATATTTCATTTTACCTTAATTCAATACAAAAAAGCAACGGAACAGAATAAAAGCGCCTCTGAATATGACATTGACGAGTTTAGTGAATCTAACATAAAATAACCTTTATGCTCATATATAGAGAACAGTTTTGGCTGGGGAGCTGTTAAATGAAAAGATGGCCTCGGGGATTTTCATATATAGCGATTATTCCTTTTTTTGCGTCATTAATACTCTGCGGCTTTTTAATCAGTATGGCAATTATAGGCAGGGCCGATATTCAAAAACTGCAAATAGAACAGCTTATACTGGAAAAAGACATCCGAATCAATGAAATTATTTCCAGGCTGCTGTATAAAACACAGGCGCTTGCCGCCATTGTAATACAGGGAAACGGCGATGTAAAAAATTTCGATCAAATAGCGCCGATTATAGCGGCGGATGATCCGGAAATATTAAATGTCCTTTTGGCGCCGGACGGAATAGTTTCAAAAGTTTATCCTCTGTACGGCAACGAAGCCATTATTGGCTGGAATCTTTTCGGTGAAGGAGAGGGGAATGTTGAAGCAATAGCCGCGCGGGATTCCGGCGGCCTGCTCATGGGCGGCCCTTTCAACGTGATTCAGGGCGGGCAGGTGCTGGTCGGCAGATTGCCCGTATACATTAATACTCCGGACGAAGCGCGCAAGTTTTGGGGGCTTGTTTCTGTAACGCTGAAATTTCCGCGGATTCTGGAAGATATGGGTCTTGAAACCCTTGCCGCCCGCGGTTTTGCCTATGAATTATGGAGGATAAACCCGGACACCAGTGAAAAACAGGTTATATCATACAATTATGAACATGCAAAACCAAAATCCCGTTTTGTAGAAAAGCAAATAAACATCCTTAACGCGGTATGGTTTCTGAAAGTATGGTCCGTTTATACATGGTATAACCATGCGGAGAATTGGATATTTATTGTGGTAGGTTTCTTTATATGTTTTCTTGTTTTGTTTGTTATACAAAATAATTTTGAATTACGTCAGATGAAGTCCTTTTTTGAAAAAATGGCCGAGATTGATCCGGTCACCTGTATTTACAACAGGCGCTATCTGGATGAAAACCTGAAACGCGTCATTAGTTCCCTGTCCCGTTCAGATGGCACTCTCAGCCTCTTGATGATTGATGTTGATCTTTTCAAAAACTACAATGACGCCTATGGTCACAGTAAGGGTGATATTTGTTTAAGAACCATTGCGGATGTTCTCAGTAAAAGTTTGCTGCGGGCTGATGATTTTGTTACCCGGTACGGCGGCGAGGAATTTGTTGTTGTTCTGCCGAATGTCAATGAAAACGGAGCGTGTATGGTCGCGGACAGGCTGCTTGACAGCATTCGGAACCGCGGTATACCGCATGAGGCAAGCAGCGTGGCAAACTATATCACCATTTCCATCGGAGTCACCACCGGTACGGTACTGCATACCTACACCGGGGATAATTACATTCAACGGGCTGATAAAGCGCTGTATATGTCCAAACAAAACGGACGCGACAAGTATACCTTTTTACCGTTATAAACTTTCTGGCTTTCCGGCGGCGCTTTTAAATTCCAGCCCATCTCCAAACACCGAACTGTCAGCCGTAATGGTATCACCCTCGCGGATTTTTCCCGCAATAACCAGTTTTGCCAGCGGATTTTCAAGATCAGCCTGAATGCAGCGCTTGAGGGGCCGCGCCCCGAACTGGGGATCATAGCCCCGTTCGGCAAGCAGTTCTTTTGCCGCGTTAGTCAGCTGCAGGGTTATCTTCCGCTCGGCCAAACGCGCGGTCAGGCGGGTAAGCTGTATCTCCACAATTTTGCCGATTTCGTTTTTGCCCAGCCGGTTGAAGATTACCGTCTCATCAATGCGGTTCAGAAATTCCGGCCTGAAACTCTGTTTTAATAACTCGTCCAGCGCGTTTTTTACCGTCTCAGGATTACTTGCTTCCAGAATTAAATCCGAACCGAGGTTGCTCGTCATAATGACAATGACATTCTTAAAATCCACCACGCGGCCCTGACCGTCGGTGAGTCGTCCGTCATCGAGAATCTGTAAAAAAACATTAAACACTTCCGGATGGGCTTTTTCTATTTCGTCAAACAGAATCACGCTGTAGGGACGGCGGCGCACCGCTTCGGTAAGCTGGCCGCCCTGTTCATAGCCCACATAGCCCGGCGGCGCGCCAATCAAGCGGCTCACCGAATGTTTTTCCCCGTATTCGCTCATGTCGATCCGGGTAAGGGCCTTCTCGTCATTGAACAAAAAGTCCGCCAGGGTTTTCGCCAGCTCGGTCTTGCCGACGCCGGTCGGCCCCAAAAAGAGGAAACTGCCCAAAGGCCGCGCCGCGTCGGAAAGGCCGGCCTTGTTCCGCCGTATCGCGTCGGCAACCGCCGCGAGGGCCTGGTCCTGGCCTACCACCCGCTGTTCCAGCACTTGTTCCAAATCAAGGTACTTTTGCATCTCTCCGGTAAGCATTTTGGAAACGGGAATCCCCGTCCAGATTGACACCACGCCGGCAATGTCTTCCTCGCTGACTTCCTCGCGCAGCAGGGCCGGCGCGCCTTTTCCGGCGGCGCTTTGCCGTTTCTCTTCCATCTGAGCGGAAAGGGCGGCAAGCTGTTTCTGGGCTTCGGGAATTCTCCCGTGCTTTACCTCGGCGGCTTTTGAAAGATTGCCCTCGCGCTCATAACGGGTTTCTTCCCGTTTGAGGTCTTCAATCCGCTGTTTCAGCTCACGGATGCCCTGAATGTCTTTCTTTTCATCTTCCCAGCGGACTTTCATCGCGTCGCGTTCCGCGGTCAGGCCGGCGATTTCTTTTTCCAGTTTAGCCAAACGGTCTTTTGAAGCGGCGTCTTCCTCGCGGGAAAGGGCCTGCTTTTCAATGGATAACTGCAAGAGCCGGCGTTCCAGTTTGTCCAGTTCTGTGGGACGGCTGTCCAGTTCTATTTTCAGGCGGCTTGCCGCCTCATCCACCAGATCAATGGCCTTGTCCGGCAAAAAACGGCTGGTTATGTAGCGGTTGGACAATGTCGCCGCCGCCACCAGCGCCTCGTCTTTTATCCGCACGCCGTGATGCACCTCATACCGTTCTTGTAAGCCCCGCAAAATGGCAATGGTATCCTCCACCGAAGGCTCCGCGGTATACACCTGCTGAAAACGGCGTTCCAGGGCGGCGTCCTTTTCGATATATTTGCGGTACTCATCCAGCGTGGTCGCCCCTATACAGCGCAGTTCACCCCGCGCCAGCGCCGGCTTGAGCAGGTTGGAAGCGTCGGTTGCGCCCTCGGCGGCGCCGGCGCCTACCAGGGTATGCAATTCATCAATAAACAGAATTACCTTCCCATCGGAGGCCTGCACCTCGCGGATCAGCGCCTTCAGGCGTTCCTCAAATTCGCCGCGGAATTTTGCCCCGGCAACCAGTTCCCCCAAATCCAGGGCAAGGAGTTTTTTGTCTTTCAGCCCTTCGGGCACATCCCCGGCAACGATACGCCGGGCAAGGCCTTCCGCGATCGCCGTCTTGCCGACGCCCGGTTCGCCTATCAGTATGGGGTTGTTTTTGGTACGACGGGACAGTACCTGCATACAGCGGCGGATTTCCTCATCGCGCCCAATCACCGGATCGATTTTTTCCTGCCGCGCCAGGGCGGTCAGGTCACGGCAGTAGCGTTCCAGAGTTTCGTATTTTTGTTCCATGTGTATAAGATACGGGAAGGAAGGAAAATCGGCAAGTAATTTTACCTGAAGGTTTCACACAAAGAACACAAAGGTACAAAGAGCACAAAGTCAGGAGAAAGGGGGTTGTTGTAAGCAAGCTGGACTTAATAATTTCACGATAAGATAACGAACAAAAAATCATTGATTCCTCTTGGTGTTCTTCTCTTTACTTCGTGATCTTTGTGTGAATTTTTTGGATTAAATTTATGTGGAATATAACCAGAAACTTTTCGCGGTTGTATGAACATCAACATAAAGGCAATGCCTTATAAATTGTTAACCTTCATACAACCGCGAAAATTTAGGCTTTAAGTACAGAAACTACCCGTTCAAGAACTTTTTTACGATCAAGAGGTTTTACGATATAGCTCTTTGCGCCCATCAACAGGCACTTCTTTACTACATCTTCCTTACCCAAGGCGCTGACCATAATTACCTTTGCGTTCTTGTCAAATTCAAGAATCTTTTCAAGCGCGGAAACACCATCCATCACCGGCATGGTAATGTCCAGGGTAACCAGATCAAGGTTTGGGTGCAGTTCTTTGTATTTATCAAGTCCTTGCGCCCCGTCGGCGGCAGTCGCCGCAACGTCAAAACCTTCGGAAGTGAAAATTTGACCAAGTTGCTTTGCGATAAACATGGAATCGTCAACTACGAGAACCCGGTACGGAGTACCCTCCGGTTTCAGCCCTTCGGCTGTTTTCTCGTTAATGTTCGGCATATCACTCTTTGCTATCATGCGGACACTCCTCTCCTCTATAATGGTATACTGTACTCCATAACGAAAAATAAGTCAAGTGGGGAAGAGGCTATTGGAAAAAAATATAAATATACCTTTCTTGCTGGCCCCCATGGCCGAATTAAGCCACCGGGCCTTGCGTGAGTTAATAGAGAGTTTTGGGGGCTGTGACGAGTATTTTACCGAAATGATAAGCGCCGCCGCCCTGTTGGGAGGGGGGCCCTTTGAACGCTGGTATATTGACAGCGGTCCCCGGCCCGAAAAAGTGGTTTTTCAGCTTGTTGGGGCCGATATTGGGCAGATAAGCAAGGCCGCCGCCCTGCTTGACCGGCTGGAATGCGGGGGAATCGACATTAATATGGGCTGCTGCGCCCCCCTGATCCGCAAAACAGGGGCCGGAATTGCCTGGATGGCCTCGGTTGACCGGGCCGGCGGCCTGGTAAAAGAGGTTCGCAAGACGGTAAAGCGGCGGTTGAGCGTCAAAATTCGTACCGGCCTCAGCGATGATTTTGAATATTTGGTCAAATTTTGCCGCCGTTTGGAGGAAGAAGGGGTAGAATTGATCATTTTACACCCCCGAACCGCCAAAGAAAAATTCAAACGGCGCGCCCGCTGGGATTATGTCGGCGCTTTACGGCAGGAATTGCGGATTCCCGTAGCCGGAAACGGCGATATTGGCAGCGCCGAAGATTTGAATGTACGGACTGCGGGTTCCTGCGACGCCGTCATGGTGGGCCGGGCGGCAGTCCGCCAGCCCTGGATTTTCGCGGAAGCGCGGGGTATTCAAGCTCGAGGTACCGAGAAAGCGCTTAAGAATCTAACCACGGAGTTACACGGAGGAAAAAGGCAAGGAGAAGAATGGGGAAAAAATTTGGTGACTGACACCGGTTTGCGGTTTTTGGAGCTTTTGGCCCGTTGGCAGCCGCCGGAGTTCCATGTTTCGCGGGCGCGGCGGTTTTTTGGCTTTTTTTGCGACAACCTTACCTGGGGGAATTACCTGAAGAACCTGCTCAACCGGGAGGAAAACCTGTCCGGCATGGAACGGGTGTGGAGGGAGTACTTTAGGGATACTCCTACTTCTGCGTAACGCTAAAGGTTCCGTCCCAGTCAGCTTGCGGCGGATATTCCTGGAATTTGCGGCAGCGTTTCAAATACAGCTGGGAAGGTCCGTCGTTGGGGTATACTTTTAATACCTGATTGAACGCGGTTTCCGCGTCTTTCCAGTTGCGCTCTTCATAAATATCCAGCGCTTTGTGGAAGAGATAAACCTGTTCAAACAGGGCGTCTGAAGCTTCAGCCTTGACTTCCAGTATCTCATGGATACGCACCGCCTCGTTTATGCCGACAACCCTGACACGGTCAAGCCGCCGGGTAAGCAGTTTGCCTTTGGTTTCCTGTATCGTAGAATCCGAGGCGAGAATCCAGGTTCCGTATTGTTTGTTGACCCCCTCAAGCCGGGAAGCCAGATTTACCGCGTTACTGATGATCGTGTAGTTCATCTTTTTTTGCGTTCCCATGTTTCCAACCACCATTTCACCGGTATTAATGCCGATGCGGGTCAACAGCGGCGACGGGCTTATGCCTTTTTCCAGGACATACCTGTTTACCTCTTTCTCCATCCGTCTCATGACTATTCCCGCGGTACAGGCCCGCAGGGCGTGATCATCAAGTTCCAGCGGCGCGCCAAAGAAGGAAACGATAGAATCTCCCTGATATTTATCGATAGTCCCTTTTTGTTCCAGAATAATATCGCTCATGGTGGAAAGGTAATAGTTAAGGAGATCAACCAAATGCCCCGGTGTAAGTTTTTCCGCTATGCTGGTAAAACCTTTAATATCGGAAAACAAGGCGGTCATGTGCCGGTTTACCCCGCCAAGCTGCAGACGGGCGGGATCGGATACGATTTCCTCTACCACATCTTCTGACAAATAGGTGGAAAAAGCCTGACGCATATTATTGTTGAAGTACTGAAGTTTGACATGGGCCTCTTCAATTTCCTGCGCCTTTTTGCGGTACAACAGCATATTTAAAATGCCAAAAAGCACTGAAATGGAAAGGGCGTTAATCTGGAGTATTGTCATAATAAGGGAGTATCTGTGCATATCTCTGATATCTTTGTCGCTTATATCCACGTCCGCGACACAATAAAATTTGCCGTCTTTGTCGTATACCGGGGCAAAACCGGCAATAAGTCCGTTCCAGCTTTCGTTGTAGTTGCCCAGGTCAGTCGCCGTTACATTTCCGGAAAGAGCGGATCTGGCAATATCTTCTATTGGTAAAATATCCCCCGGCCCCACTATTGTTGTGGGATCAAAGTCATTGTCAACAATGTATTGAAAGTTGTCTTGATCGTATTGCCGCAGGTAGGAAACATACAGAACATTGTATTCTTTGGCAAATAGCTCCAGCCGTCTTTTTAACTCCTGGTAACCCTGATTTTTGGAATCCTCCACCGTATGGTAACGATCCAATTCTTCCACGCTGACAAATTGCGCCGCGGCCTGGGCCGCCGCTTTTAAGTGGTTCTGGGTCGATTCGGTAATCATCCTTACATAATGATTCAAATGAATGTTTATCACTATCGAAACCAGCAGTACCATCAACGCCGAAATAAAAAACAGCCCCAGGGTCAACTGTACCCCGATTTTTTTTGTCAACTTTTCCAAAACCGTTTTCGAACTGTTTGTTTGTTGTTCTTTTGCCATCTCCCTTTCCTTCCCTTTTCTTTATTTTATTCTATTTTAATAAATTCGCCTACCCTCAGGGGGCATATACGCCGCGAATACTCCGGGTGCAGATTGATAAATTTGACCGTTTCGTACAGGGGGTACAGAAGCGGTTCATCGCTCAGGCTGATAATGCCAAAGTGCATGGGAATCGCCGTTTTCGCCCCCAATTCATCGGCGGCGCGGAAGAATTCCGCTACATTCATGTGGGCATAGTGCATAAACCAGCGGGGTTCATAGGCCCCGGCTCCCAGCAGGGCATAATCAATGCTATAACGCCTGCCGAATTCTTCAAAACCCCTGAAATAACCGGTGTCGCCCGAAAAATAAACGGTTTTTGATCCCTCTATCAAAAAACCGCCCCACAGGGTTTTTCCGCTCTTCTGCCCCAGGCGGCGCGACCAGTGCTGGGCCGGCAGCAGCGTATAGGTAAGCGGCCCCAGGCTGACGCTTTTCCACCAGTCAAGCTCATGGACTTCCCGCGCGCCCAGCTTGATAAAAAAAGGTTTCAGTCCCAAAGGCACCACAAACACCGCGTCTTTTTTGATAAATTTTTTTACCGTATATTTATCAAGATGATCGTAATGGTTGTGGCTTATCAACACTACCGGTTTTTCGGGAACCCGGGAAAAATCAAATTTTATTTTGACTTTTTTCGTTCTTATCAACGCGGCGTTTGAAAAAAAGGGATCGGTAAAAACGGTCTGGGAATCCATTTTAATGATTATTGAAGCGTGTCCGGCGAACGAGATGCTGTTAAAAGCGGGGTCTGAGAGATAAGTGTAATCATTGGGCACATAAGAGTACTCCTCCTGGGGGAATGTGTCATACCGTTTTTTTCTGCCAAACAGGTGATTCCGAAACCAGGAGTAACGCCTGCGTATCAGGGGTCTTTCCATCCAGGGATTGAAAAAAGTTCCGTCGGGGCTTATGTGGGGCGCATAGAGCAGGGCGCTGTCCTCCGCCTTGACCTGTTCAAGCCACTCGGCTTCATCAAAAACCGGCTGAGAGGCGCATTGGATAAAAGTACACGCGAAGGCCATTATACATAACACCTTTGACAGTTTCATAACGAGAGTGTTTTTATAACCCAAGAACGCGCTTAAAGTTCACCACGATCTCATCGACCATCGGACTGGCGTCTATATCAACAAGGATGCCCTGTTTCCGGTAAAAGTCGATGAGGGGGGCGGTTTGGGCGCGGTACACTTCAAGCCGCTTCTGGACTGCCTCGGGCCGGTCATCGTCACGGGTATACACCTCGCCGCCGCATTTATCGCAGACATTTTCAACTTTGGGCTTGTTAAAAATCGTGTGAAAGTTGAAACCGCATTTACGGCAGACGCGGCGGCCTCCCAGCCGTTCCAGCACTCCTGAATCGGGAATGTCAAAATTAACGACCTTGTCCACGACAGAGAATTGCGCCAGGGCCTGCGCCTGGGGAATGGTGCGGGGAAAGCCGTCCAGGATGTAGCCTTTTTGGGCGTCGGCCTGAGCGAGCCGTTCTTTTACCAGTTCAATGGTGGTGTCATCGTCAACCAGTTTTCCCGCGTCAATGATGGCCTTGACTTTAAGGCCCAGGGGTGATTTCGCCGCTATTGCTTCGCGGAAAATCGCCCCGGTGCTGATGTGGGGGCAGCCTACAATATCCACCGCCCTGACCGCCAAAGTACCCTTACCCGCTCCCGGCGGGCCCAGAAATATCAGTTTCATGTTTGCTCCTTCATATGTACAAATATGCGTTATTATATACAAAAAGTTTCGGTATTGCTATAACTGCGCGAATACCCCGCTACAGGACACTAAACTTGATCTACAGATTTAATCGCTGATTTGGCAGGGGGAGGCGCTGCGGGGTATGAGAGAAAGAAGAATTTTTACCACGGAGTACACGGAGTTTCACGGAGTAAAATTCACCGAACCTGTCGAAGTGACCTGAAACAGTGCAAAGTAAGGAAAAGGGAAAAGGTGGAATTCTGGGTCGATTTCCTCCGGCGGGGGAACACAGTACCAGCGCCCTGTCAAAGGGCGTTTACGGATAAATGCAACCGGTTCCGGCGCACAATAACATCTACCGTATACACATAGGCCGGCTGGATTTATCCAGCCGAGCGCGCCGCGGATTTTCAAATGTTTCCGCCCGCCCGCGGCGCGCCCACAGCGCCTCCCCCTGCCAGATTGAAGTAAATAATTATTACCAAAATTCATCATTTCCCCTTTTCATAATCCATGTTTACAGATATAATAACATTATTCCATTTATAAGGAGTTTCTTATGAGAAAATATAAACTTTTGCCTTTAATGCTTTTGCTTGCCTATACAGGGCTTTTCGCTCAAAATGTTTCTTTGGATCAAGCCGTACAGACTTCCGCGCAGGCAATTGAAACACGGCTTCCCAAGGGAGCGAAAACGGCGGTATTAACGTTTACTTCCCCATCAAAGAATTTTTCGGATTACATCATTGACGAGATTGCCACAGCCCTTTCCGCGAGCAGGAACATACAGGTAATTGACCGCCAGCATACCGAAGCAATCCGCAAGGAATTCAATATCCAGTTTTCAGGCGATGTCAGCGATGCGGAAGTAAAAAGGATCGGGCAGCAGCTCGGAGCGCAATTTGTCGTTACCGGATCATTGGTGGATATAGGCAACGCTTACCGTTTCAGGGTAGCCGCTATCAATATTGAAACCGCAGTCCGCGAAGGGTCATCATCGTTGAATATAAACATCAATGATCCTCAAACTGTTTTTCTTTTAACAGGGAAACGTCCTGCTCAAACGAGTACAACGCCAAGTAATAGCGTAAAAGTATATAAAATAGGCGATAAAGGGCCGGGCGGTGGTACTATTTTTTACGCAAAGGACGGCAAATATATGGAGTGCAGTGGGGAACTTGGCGGCCATACTTGGCAAATAGCGGTAACGCTGGCACAGAACTATGATGGCGGCAGTTTTCAAAACTGGCGGCTTCCTACAAAAGACGAATTGAATTTAATGTATGTGAATCTTAAAGCAAGGAATTTGGGAGGTTTTAGCGTCGCTTTATACTGGTCTTCGTCGCAGGACAGGAATGGTAGCGCGTGGGCCCAGAGTTTCCGTGACGGTTCCCAGGAACTCATCACCAACGACTACAAGGATCAACCGTATCAGGTCCGAGCCGTCCGGGCTTTTTAACCCTTAAACACTTTAACTATTAAAAATTGGCGGGGAGTGCAGGGGGGCGGTAACGCCCCCTGCCAGATTGAAATAAATAATTATTACCAAATTTTGAGATATGTATGACGGTTTGGTTCGTACATAACACGCAAATGGGGATATGTACGACGCTTTATGTCGCTTTTTGTACAGATTTTGTGGTATAGACGAAATAAAAGTTCGCCTACAAGTAGTTATATGAAATTGCGCTTGACATTTTTTGTAAATATTGTATAAATATGTAAAACAATAAAAAGAGAAAACGACTTGAAAAGAAACAAAGATAACAAGGAATTAATTCAAAAAGTAAAAACAATATCAAGAAATGGGTTTCACAATGTTGAAACAATAAATGATGAAGATATTGATTTTTTGACAAAAAACATAAAATCATCGAATAACGAACTTGTAGGAAAAATATATTGGACTATTGGTCAAATTGGAATACATAAACCTGAAACAGTAAAACATTTAATCAATTATGCCTTTGAGGATTTACAAAATGAATGTCCGGCAATAAGAGAAAATGCCTTATTTGCATTAGGAAGGACTGGAAGGGCAGACATAAATTTAGTAAAGGATAGAATAAATGAAATTGTGAATTTATACAAAGACGATAATGCAAAAGTAAGAATGTCTATGATATGGGCTTGTGAAAATATAGCAAATAGTAAGGCAGATTTATTTGTACCTTATATTAAAATATTTGAAGAAATGCTAGATGATGTTGATGAACAATATGTTAAAAAAGAAATTCCAGAAATATTTAGAGTTATAGGAAAATATAGTCCAGAACTTGTAAAACAATCATTAGAAAAATTAAAAGGAAAATTAAATGATAAAAATAAAGTAATGAGAATACATATAAATGGGGCAATTAAAGTAATAGAAAAAAATATTTAATAAATTATATAAAACAATTTTAACTTCGCCTAACATGTCTGTAAGTGTACGCCGCTAAAGCGGCTAAACTATGCAAAACCCAGTCGGGCTTGCGCCCTTTGTGGCATTTTGCTCCGCCACATTTTTTTGTGTCCGTAAAAATGCTTCGCATTTTTCCTTATCGGGTGCAAAAAAACGTCACTTACCGCCGAAACGTTAGGCAACATACGCCTAACTTTGTCGGAAAATGCTTGACAAAAGCTTTTTTTATGGATATATTAATAAATATGGAGAATTATTATAATGAAAAATAAAACTGTTTTTGGAATTTTTATCCTTCTAATTGGTCTTTTTATTATTGGTTGTGATGAAATAACAAAAGATGGTGATATTGATAATGGCAATAACAATAATGGAAGCAATACTGACAATAATGGAAATAATACAGGTAATAACGGGAATAATAATATTGGTTTAACTTTTACGGCAGTTGAAAATTTTTCGTTTAATCAAGGCAAAGGAACTATATACAGTGATATTTATGACATTGCTTACGGTAACGGTAAATTTGTTGCTGTTGGTATAGATGGGCAAATTGCTTATTCTACAGACGGTTCTAATTGGACTAAATCCCAAAACAATGGGTTTCGCATGAATGATAGCAGAATTCAAGGTATAACTTACGGTAATGGAAATTTTGTTGCTTTTGGTAACCGTAGTAATGTTGTTAGCAATGGTCAAGTGAGTACTTGGTGGGATATTGTTTATTCATCGAATGGTTCATATTGGTCACGAGCTGATACTTCTAATTTTAATGGTGCAATATCTAAAATAATATATGGTGGTGATAAATTTTTGGCTATAAATGGTTCAGGAAAAATTGCATATTCATCAAATGGTTCATTATGGACACCCATAACAGACGCTGTATTGAACGGTGTTACTTTCAGTAGTGTAGTTTACGGTGCTGGTAAGTATATAGCAGTAGGCAGTTCTGGAAAAAATGGGGTTTCATCGGATGGTATTAATTGGACAATTGTTATTTCTGGTTCATTCAGCCAAATAACTTATCTTAATAATAAATATATTGCATGGGGGAACGGAAATTTTGCAAAATCTAGTGATGGAACTACATGGCAGTTGCTTTCTAATATATCTTTCAATGGTATAGTCTATGGTGCAGGTAAGTTTGTTTCATGGAGTGGCAATAATATAAAATATTCTATAGATAATTGTGCTACATGGATTCAAGTAGATAGCAAATTAAACAATGGCATCAATGGCATGGCTTATGGTAATGGTATGTTCATAGCGGTAAGCGGTAGCCATAGTCAAATAGTATATTCAAATAAACAAGAATAAAAACAAAATTAATTGTCATAATATATGGGCGTACGTCGCCTAACATACGGTAAAAGTACGCCCCTTCGGGGCTAGGCTACACAAAACGCAGTCGGGGCTTCGCCCCTTTGTGCGTTTTGTTACGCCACATTTTTGCTTTTGCGAGAAACTGCTTGCGCAGTTTCCTTATCGCAAACAAAAAACCGTCAGTTACAGCCGGAACGTTAGGCGAAATAAAAAATCAAAATTTTATCAAATAATATTAAAAAATAGGCAAATTCTAGTAAAAATCATGAAATTTACCTATTGATCATGTATTGTTATTGGTATAAAGTATATATAGGAGATTAATATGCCTATTTTGTCATTATTTTATGGTATTGTTATTCGTATGCATAAAGAAATTTCGG
>Ga0268262_10001427_pt1 | contig 29618 bp, 27 predicted proteins | sample TergutNc150P3_FD_190354 | JGI IMG/M metagenome (GOLD analysis project Ga0268262, IMG submission 190354) | Nasutitermes corniger P3 segment gut microbial community from laboratory colony in Florida, USA - Nc150 P3 (SPAdes) (version 2) | ecosystem: Host-associated > Arthropoda: Insects >... | reverse complement strand
AAAAAAACTGGAACACTTAAGCCTGCTATCGGGGGGCGAATGTTCAATGACGGCGGTAGCCCTTTTATTCGCCACCTACATGGTAAAGCCAAGCCCCTTCTGTCTTCTGGACGAAATTGACGCCGCCCTTGACGAACAAAACGTCGGGCGATTTGTTCACCTTCTTAACGAGTTCAGCGGCACAAGCCAGTTCATCGTAATCACACACAACAAAAAAACCACATCTGGAGCAGGAACGCTTATTGGCGTAACCATGCAGGAATCCGGCGTAACAAAAGTAATTTCAGCCAGATTCAAACAGGGCGAACTTGACGTAGCTGACGGACCGCCGCCGCAAAACGAATTATGGGACGCCGACGGAAAATTTGAAGAAGAAGACGTGCCGCCCGAAACCGGAAGACAGCTTCCCACCGGCGTTAATGATCCGAAGAAAGTAACAGACGCGCAATTAAGACCGATTAGATCGCGCACGAATGGGACGAGTTCTGAATAATCCTACAATAATTAATGACTGCTTGATGTACGAACTATTTATTGGGAACCTCTAAAAACTTCAGTTTTTAGAGGTTTTCATAACTTTTGAAGAAAATCACATTAATATAATTCGTTATGCTATAATGATTTAGTGATTTTCTTCATGGAACCGCTGAAAACCTAACCGAGGTTTTTAGCGGTTCCCTATTTGTTGTCATAGGCAAAAATCTGCTGTATAATGAAGTAAGGTAATACAATGCAGAAAAATAACATAGATGATATAAAACAAAATTTAGATGAAATTTCTCAAATAATAGTTAAAACAGTGCCTGTGGAGTCTATTTATCTTTTTGGTTCTTATGCCTATGGAACGCCGAATAAAGATTCCGATTTAGATTTATATGTTGTTTTTAAAGATGAATTACAAATGCGGGTATTAGATGCAATTACCGCTATCAGCATAGCTATAAGACCTGTAAAAAAAATGCCTATGGATATATTAGGGCTAAAACAGAATCGTTTTCATGATCGTAAATTGTATGCGACCCTTGAAAGAAAAATAGTCAGGGAAGGCGTCAAAATTTATGGGTAAAGCGGAAATATTACAGCAATGGTTTGATAAGGGCAAAGACGATTTAAGATCGGCAGAATATCTGTCTACAATGCACTATCCCACGCCGGATGAAATAATTTGTTTTCACTGCCAGCAATCGGCTGAAAAATATTTGAAAGGGTTTTTATTCTCACATGATATTGAACCGGAAAAAACCCTGATCTGGAATACCTTTTAGAATTATGCCAAAAATATAATTCGGAGTTTTCAATATTATTATCGAATGTTGATATTCTAAACAGATATGCTGTATCCCCACGCTACCCAAATGAACTTGAGATTACAAATGAAGATATGAAAACTGCTTTAAGTTACGTTAAAAGTATTCAAGAATTTGTTATAAAAGTATTAGGCAACGCAATTTAAATCCCGTTATTCTTACATAAATCGTGATACCAGATTAATGACCGTTTCTCTTGCTTCTTTTCGCTCCGCGTCCTGTACTTCAAAAAGCACAGCAGGGCTGATTTGTAAGGCGTTGCAAATACTCAAAAGCGTGTATAAATTGGCGTTCTTTTTCCTGTTTCAATGTAATTGACTTGGTTTTGTGACAGTCCCGCTTTAAAAGATAAATCCATTTGAGAAACCATCAACTTTTCCCGTTCCTTTCTTAAACGTTCCGCTATATGCCTTATCTGGGCAGTTATTTCAGCCTTATTTGCCAAATTGTCCTTATCAACCATATTTTGTGATTATCTACACCTTTTTGTGTTGACGAAACACCTAAATAGGTTGTTTTTAAACATTTCCTTATTAATCGCAAATATTAATAAGGAACATATCAAATTTTATATAACAAATGGAATAAAACCAAAGTTTGAACCATTTTTTATATTTATCCCGTTGGGGTAAATTCTGCGCAAAAACGCGGATAAATCTTATTAACTTCTGTCATAGTAGCGGAGGTTACAAAAGGAGTTCTAAATGAAGAACTTTTTCAAAATTTTAGTAGCTATGCGAAGCATAGCAATTATCGCACTTGTAGCGATAATCGGATTCTCAATGGCTGGTTGTAAAGATGACGACAATGGGAGTGGATGAATATAAAGCCAGCATTACAGTAAGCGGCGGTAATATCACTATAAAAGCTACAATTGATGGGCAATCATACAGTGAGGTGATGTTAAAATATTCATTGAGCGGCACAACTCTTACAATTAAAGACGCGGAAAATGATTATTCTGTTTTTGTAGGGACTAAACAATAGGTGAAAACAATGGCAAAAAAACTATTTTATTATTCAGTTGGGTATTGGATACAGATTATAGAAAATCGCAGTTTTGTAATCTGACCACTTAAAAGTGGTCAGATTACAAAACTGCAAGACTTGTGAGGGAACCTCTAAAGACCGAAGTTTTTTGAGGTTCTCATAACCTTGAAAACTTTTATTCTCGCTTGTCATCCAAAAGCCAGTCGCGAATGTTAAGATGTTGGATTCCTTGGCGGCTGAAATTTACTTCATCAAGAGAAAGAACATATTTTGGAAAATTGTCGTTTATGCTTAACAGGGGCGAAAACTCACGTTCTATTGTTTCGGGAGAACCAAGAAGATACGTTACCTGAAAATATGCGGTTTCATCGCGCCGGACGACGATAAAATCTATTTCGTAATTAACGCCCTGACCTATATATACTTTGTAGCCGCGCCGGCATAATTCAAGATATACCGTGTTTTCAAGCAATCCGGAAATTGAATCTTCACTGTAACCAAGAAGCGCGTTTTTTATGCCAAAATCCTCAAAGTAATATTTTTCCAGCGTTTCCAATACGCGTTTCCCTTTTATATCCCAACGGCTTACTTTGTGAATAAGAAAAGCCGATTCCAGCGCGTCAAGATAATTATAAATAGTCTCCACGCTTAAACGCCTGTTTTGGTTTTTAAGAAAATCTGAAATTCGTTTTGCTGAAAAAATATTTCCCACATTGTTCATTAGAAAATGAACAGTCCGTTCAAGAAGTTCAATATCACGAATACGGTAACGGCTGATAACGTCTTTTAACAAAACTGAATTGTATATATCCAAAAGATACGGATAAACCGCAGAAGTATTTATATTCATTTCATGTATGCCGGGTAAACCGCCGTAACGCAAAAATTCCAGAAACTGGCGGTTATTGTCTTTTCCGCCGTCTTCGCCCATTGCGGCGGTAAAATCCAAATGTTCCGCGAAAGAAAGCGGATGTATTTTTATTTGCACATAACGACCGGCTAAAGCGGCGGCAATATCCGCCGATAAAAGTCCGCTATTGGAACCGGTAATGTAAATATCACAATTAATATCTATACGTAAAGACGCAATTACTTTTTCCCATCCTTGTATTTGCTGTATTTCATCCAGCATTATGTATAAGCGGTTTTCGGTTTGACGAGCCTTATTGATCACATACGAATATAATTCGTCAGTATTGGCAAGCGGAACAGTACCCATAGATTCAAAATCAATGTATATTATATTTTCTTGCAAAACTTTACTTTTTAAAAGTTCCTCGCGGAGCAGTTTAAGGATAACGCTTTTTCCGCTTCGCCTCATTCCGGTTATCACTTTAATTACCGGTTTATCGATAAAAATGCGGATTTTCTCCATGTATAGACTGCGACTAATCATTCTTATATATTAGAATAAATTGCTAAAAATGTCAATAGTTTCTTGTATGGGAGAAACTTTTAATATGCCGCCGGATCAATCTTTTATAGAAGATTTGTACCGCTAATTTTCAGCAGACCTACTTTACAGTTTCCCTAAAACGCGCGTTTCTCGCGCTTGCGTTTGTTGTTCTGTATTTTCCCACTGACTTTTCAGCGTTGGTTATGCGTTGAGCGGGGCTTGGATGCGTCTTTCCAAAACCCGATCCAGCTTTTTGGACGCTGTTAAGTGATTTAAGCATTTCTATTAAACCTGGCGGATTATACCCTGCGCTCGCCATAAGCGACATCGCGGTATTATCGGCTTCAAATTCTTGAGTTTGTGAATAACCGTTGTTTACCAGCGTTTGCACAATCTCCCCGACTGATTCGTTCATAACGTCGGTTAATTGTTTTACGTCCATTCCTGCCGCAGCGCCGGCCGCCGACGTGCCCGTAACTAAAATAGCCTGAGTAATACGGCTGTTTTTAATCGCTTTGATGCTGTGCTTTAACTGAATGTGGGCAACTTCATGCGCGATTACCCCGGCAAGCGCGTCTTCGGATTTTGCGGCGCTAATAAGTCCGCGCGTAACAAAAATGTGTCCGCCGGAAGTCGCAAAAGCGTTGATTTCACTGCTGTCCAGTATTGCGACATGATAACCGTTAAAAACATCCGGTCGCGGAGAATTAATTGTTATGGCGGCGCAGATGTTGTTTAAATAAGAAGTAAGTTTTGGATTTCCGGTATAAAGCCTGTAAGTGGCAAGTATATTTGCCGCTACCGCCCTGCCGATAAAATATTCCTGCTCGGGGTTAATTTCTTCCGCGGCGGAGCCTATTGCTTTGGCGGACGTGCTGATGGCGTTGGCTGTATTTTTGTCTACCATTCCTGTAGCTCCGGCTATTTGCGCTCCGGCGCTCGCGACAGCCGCAAGAGAACTACAGGAAAATAAAGCTGCTGTAACAATAAATATAATTATTGAAAATATGAAAATTTTGTTTTTCATTAATTACCACCCATTCTTAAACGTCCTTCTTCAAGGAACTTTTTTAAATCGTCTTCTCTGACTCTTATTGATTCAACTCTGTCCACATCGGCATAGTTAAGACTGCCTTTTTGGTTCTTGTATGAATTCTCAACTTCCTGACTAAAGCCTTTTCCGGCAAGAGCCACTTCTCTTGCGGAAGCTGTGTTTGAGCTTCCGGCTACTATTTGCTTTGCGGTCAGGTTAGAGGCCGCAGTCCATCCCGTCAATGAAGAATTTGAGGCGCTTCTGACTTCCGCAAATTTGCCATCGACTCGTATTACTGTAACGCGGTCCCCGTAATTTAAATTTCCCCTATTGCCGGCAAAGAAACCTGTGCCCGATTTAAGCGTTACCGTTTTAACGGCGACATAAAGAGTCCCTCCGGCTGAAACCTGCGCCGAGGCAAAACCCGTAATAAATAAAAATAAACATAAAATAATTAAAAACTTTTTCATTCTCACCTCTTATTATATTAATATCACTTTTCCGTTAAATTATCCACACCATTATCCCATTTTTTCTCATCCGGCGGCGAATCTATAAATTTAACGCATCTATTAAGGTATTTTTTCGCCGCTAAATCATTTTTATTCTTATTGCTGATTATCTGGAAAATATTCTGAGCGGCGGGAAAATCGCGTTTTTCATAAAAATTAAAAGCCTGTTCCCAGCTTTTTACCATTTCCAGCAGTTCCGGCGAAGCTTCGGAAGCTATATCCAAAAGCTCGTAAAGCCGCAAAGGAGTGTTAATGCCGACAACGCGCACTCTGCTTAAAGGGCGGATAATAAATTCATCGCCAATATGCGCTCTTGTATATTCGCTAACCAGTATGCCTCCCGTGTCATACTGCTTGTTTACCCCCTCCAGCCGCGCCGCCAGATTTACCGCGTTCCCCATGATCGTATAGTCCATTTTGTTGGGAGTGCCCATGTTACCTACGACCATATCCCCTGTGTTGATACCCAGCCTTGTAAACAGCGGATTGGGATCATCAATGCCGCTTATTATCCCTTTTCCCGCCATAGCTTTCATAACTTCCGGCGTAACAAGCCCCTGCGCAAGAGCCTCCTTGTTAATTTCCATCTCAGCTTTTTTCATATTAACTGCGGCGCGGCAGGCAAGGGCGGCGTGGTTATCCATGTGAACAGGCGCGCCGAAGAACGCGATAATCGCGTCCCCTTCGTATTTGTCGATTGTTCCCTGATTATCAAGAACAATGTTACTCATTCTTGTAAGATAAAAATTAAGCAGTTCTACAAGTTTTGCCGGATCGCCTAAGGCTTCGGAAATTGTAGAGAAACTGCGGACATCCGTAAAAATCGCGGTCATCTCCCTTTTCTCGCCGCCAAGTTTTAATTGGGAAGGATCATGAATAATCTGTTCAATAACTTTGGGCGACAAATATTGAGAGAAAGCGGATTTGATAAACCGTTTTTGGCTTCCTTCCGTCGCGTAATTGTAAAGAGTTACGGTAATAAAAGCGGCGAGCGTTCCGGCAAGGTATGTTACCATAGGCAGCCAAATGCCGGCAAATTGATAAGCGGCAAAAGAACCGATAATTATTACAAAAATAATAATTGCCATTCCTGTAACGGAAATGGAAATACGGTTTGAAAAAATTATCAGGCATACCAGCAAAGTTATAACCGCAAGAAGAATCAGCAAATTAAGCCACTCCGCGCTTTCGCGGATAAAATCGCCCCGGAGCATATTATCAAGCATTGTTATGTGGCATCCCATTCCCGGGTACACTGAAGAAATCGGCGTGTTAAAAATATCAAAAAGCCCCGGCGCGTAAAAACCAAAAAACACATAAGTGTCTTTAAAATTATCGGGACTCAAAAATGAATCGGATTCTATGCCGTTTTTATTGGCCTCCGCGCTCTTCAATATGTCCATCGCGCTGTAAGGAATATATTTTTCTAAAAGCCCATGATACCGTAACAGGGCATTGCCGTTTTTATCAACAGGGATCGATATTCCTTCCCATTCAATCGCGCTGTTTTTTTTATCATAGAATAATTGCCGCCCTTTTCCTGAAACGATAAGAGACGCGGCGGAAAGGCCGGGAATCGCTTTACCGTCAAATAAAGTAAAAGGTTTTAACCGTCTTATAATCCCGTCTGAATCCGGCACGCCTGTTACGCTTCCCAAAGCGCCGGCTGAATTCCTTAATCCGGCAATCGGAAACTGCGCCTTTTCATTTTCTCCGACGCTAAAGTTTTTTAACATGGAATTAAAATTTTCAGGCTGAAATAATGGCGCGTTTAAATCGTCAAGCCAGTTAGCCGTATTCCCTGTTTGACTGCTAAACATTACGGTTTGCACAACATGGCCGTAATTTTTAGAAGCTTCAATAAAAGAATTATCATCTTCTCTCGCGCTCAAACTTCGTAAGGCGTCAATCGCGGTTCTGAATACCGATCTTCTAGGCTGTCCGCTCTCCCCGTCCGTTCTTGGCTGTCTCGGAGTTCCGGAAAGACGCTGGGTGTCGGCTCTTTGGGGGACTGTGTTTTCCGTTTCGGCTTGTTCAAGGTTTTTTACCGCGTTATCGATTATTTCATCTTGTCTGGCGTTTCTGTAAATAGAAGGCTCGGAAAAAATAACGTCAAAAGCTATCGATTTTGCCTTGCTTAAATTCATGTAATCTACAATTTCCGCATACGCCTGACGCGGCCAAGGCCAGCCCCAGCCTTTTTCCTTCTGCGCCCAATCAATACTGTGCTGATCCAGCAGAATTACGGCGATTTCATCGGCCGGACGGCTATAAATCGAATCTGCCCAGAATCTGACCCTCATATCATAGGATTTGTATTCCAAAAAATGAAAAACCCCGATAATATGCAAACCTGCAATCAATAAAAAAACTAAACCTGAAATTATAAGCGCGGTAAGTTTTTTTCCTATTTTTTTCTTTCCTGCCATATTACTACCTTTTTTTTGATAAATATATCATAATTATAACAGGAGTTATTATGGATTTAAAGTATAAGAAATCACCTTTTACCTTTGTATGGATAACAGCGACAGTTATTTTCTGCCTGTTATTTACTTTTGCTTTAATCCCCGGCGCGGCCGCGCAGGGAAATTTACAAACGCCCTCAGGAAGCGGAAACACGCAGGGGCAGGTTCGCAATTATACAAACATAATGCAGAATGTCTACGACTTTATTGTCCGCAATTATGTTGAAGAAGTAGACCCTAGAGTAATTTTTGAAGGGGCGATGAACGGAATGTTCGGTGCTTTGGAAGACCCCTATTCCACTTTTTTATCTGAATCTGACATGAAGGATTTAAACGATACAACGCAGGGAAGTTTCGGCGGAGTAGGGCTTAACATCATAAAAGCCGTCGCTCCAAGACCGGACGGAAAACCGATGTGGGTAGAAGTCGTCTCTCCAATCGAAGATACTCCCGGCTGGCGCGCCGGAATAAGTCCGGGCGATTTTATCGTTAAAATAAACGATGAGCCGACTGAAAATATTACTATGGACGAAGTGCTTGCAATGCTGAGGGGAACGCCCGGGGAGAGCGTAAACCTTGTTATTCGCCGCGGCGAAAAAATGGAGTTTCCGGTTACATTAGTCAGGGCGGTTATAGAAGTGCCTACCGTTAAACACGCATTGATTGGCAAAACAGGCTACTTAAAGCTCCTTACTTTTACCCCGATGTCCGCCGAAAGAGCGAGAGACGCTATTAACGAATTTAAAGATAAAAATTACAACAGCCTGATACTGGATTTGCGTAACAATTACGGCGGAAGACTGGACGCGGCTGTAGAAGTTTCCAACCTGTTTTTAGACGGCGGACTTGTCGTGCGGACAAGATCAAGAATCGCGTCGGAAAACCGTGATTTTAACGCAAGGAAATCCACTCTTGTCGCCCCCGATATTCCCGTCATCGTGCTGATAAACAAGGGTTCCGCTTCCGCTTCGGAAATTGTCGCCGGCGCGCTTAAAGATCGCGGCAGGGCATATCTGGTCGGGGAAAACACTTTCGGAAAAGGATCGGTTCAACAGGTTTATCCTTTAAGCGGAACCGGTTTTAAAATAACTACCGCGCGTTACTTTACTCCGAGCGACGTTAATATTGATAAAGTGGGCATTCCGCCGGATCGCGAAGTAAAGTTTCCCGAATACACGGAAGCGGACGCGGAAAAAATGAACGTGCTTATCAACGCGAATAAAATCCCTGAGTTTGCAGAACAAAATCCAAAAGCGACTCCGGCGCAAATTGAAACTTTTGCGCAGGGGCTTGAACGCGAATATAAACTCAACCTGTCATTGATTAAACGCCTCATCAGAAATGAATTAAACAGAACGACTATCGCCCCTGTTTATGATTTGGAGTACGATGTCCAACTGCAGGAAGCGATGAAAATTTTTGAGAGCAAAACATATCAAAACTTGATGAAGGACTCAAAAACATTAAAACAAATGCAGGAAGAGGCTGAAAAAAATCTGGTTCTTGCTTCGTGAGGCATGAAACAGTTTATTTTAAATAAAGAGCCGGATTTTTCACAAGGCGGCGCAGATGAGGGCGGCATTGTCCGGCTTACGGGCAATGACTATCATTACCTTGTTAACGTGCGCCGCCTTGCGCAAGGAGAATTCTTCCCCGCTCTTTTACCCGACGGCAAAGAAACTCTTGTGCAAGTTATCTCTATAGAACGCGGCGTACTGACGGGTAAATGTAATATTACGGAAAATCTTACGCATGGGCAGGAAAATAATTTGCCGCCTATTATTTTGTTTCAGGCTCTGCCCAAGGGCGATAAAATGGATTTGATTGTCCGGCAGGCGGCTGAGGGCGGAATAGCGGAAATTGTTCCGTTTGTATCGGAGTTTTCAACGGCAAAAGCCGCCTCCGAAAAAGGGCAAAAATTTTTACGCTGGGAAAGAATTATTAAAGAGGCAAGACAGCAAAGCGGCTCCAGAATAACGACCGCCGTTCATCAGCCTATGACAATTTTTGAACTTTTTAACTATTGGAAAAAACTACAAGAAAAAAGTACAATTAATTCGCAAGGATTAATATTTCACCATCAAAAAGGGCTTGAACAGAAGAGCCTTCACGAGTATCTTATTAATATACCTTCGGTTGTAGCCTTTGCTGTAGGACCGGAAGGGGGATTTTCAGGGAAAGAGCTTTCCCAATTTTTGGAAAACGGCTTTAAACCATTAACTATTGGCGATACCGTTTTACGGACAGAAACTGCCGCTCTTTATTGCGCGGCGGCAATACGTGTTTTATTACTGGAGAAAGATTCGTGGAAACTGAAACAAGTGAAATCCGACAGCGAATAAGCCTTCTTAAAGTCCCGATTGATATTATCGCGCCGGAGAACCTTAGCTCTCTTGTATATGACTTTATAAATGAAAAGAAGGAGCATAATATTGTCCTTCTTTCTTTGTGGGATTTACTGCGCGCAAGAAGAAGCGGAGAATACAGATCATACATTACAAGGGCGTCTTTGATTATTCCTATTTCCAAAAGCATAATTGGCGGAATAAAATTCCTAACGGGGAAAAAAGCGTATCGTTATATGCCGTTCGATTTTATCATCAGCATACTTACTATTCTTGAAAACCGTGAATTTTCCTGTTATCTGCTCGGCGGCAAGAGGAAAATCCTTTTAAAAACTGAACAGAATATGAGGCAGACGTTTCCGCGCCTTCGCATTGTAGGGCGTTTTCCCGGTTATTTTAAACGTTACGAAGAACCAACCATCATCAAAGCCATAAAAAAAGCGTCTCCAACATTATTACTGGCAGGGACGGGCATACGCGGCAAGGAACGCTGGATTGCCAGAAACAATCTATCTCTTGGGGACGGCATGAGGTTATGGTGCAGTGATATTTTTGACGTATTCGCCGAAAGAAAAAAACATCCTTCCCGAGGCGCTTTTAATTCCGGTTTTGAATGGATAGGCTACTGTTTTCAAAACCCGTTTAAATTTTTCAGGATTTTCCCGTACATCGGCTACAAGTTTTTATTGCTGTATTACAAATTTTTTGTTAAAGAATAACACTGTTTTATATTTACGAAGCAAAAACATTTTTTCTAGGGTTTTGGAAAGATTTTTTATCGCCAAGATTTTCTCACCAAGAACACAAAGTAACTAAGATCACAAAGGGGGGTTTGCCTAAAATCTATGCGCAGTCTTTACGATAAGATAGGGAGGAAACTCTCTACTTGCAACAAAAACGGGGTATAATCATCTTATTTATATGGATGAGAAATCACTTTTGGAACGTTTGGACAAAATTATTTCCCTGCATTACTGGTACATAATGATATAAGGCCGGGGATTAAGTTTGTACACGTCTCTTGGCGACATTATAGGATCGTCATAACCTGCGCCCGGTATGCCAAAATTATAAAACAATTTAAAAGCTTTAATCGGCATATTGGAAGCAAGCGCGTTGTAAGCGTAAGAATTGCGTTTTATGTTAGGAGAACCAAAACCGTCGGCGCAATGAATCAGCCTGACTCTGTTAAAGTTGCTTCTAACTTCCGCGCGATTTTGAATCATCACATGGTTAAATTGATGAATAACAAGCATCCGCTCGCCGGGTATATTATTTTCTATTATATAATCTTCCATTACTTGCTGGGCAATATTAATTTCGTCCGCTCTGACACTGCCAATATCAGCCATTGGGCTTTTTGTCCGCCATTCGGGATCAAGCGCGAGATGCACGTTGGGATAACGCAAATACGGGAGCATTCTTTTAAGCGAATCTATCGGGTCATAACGCCCGATTTGATGATCGATAAAAACTAATATATCGTTTTTCATTCCATATTCAATATATTTCATAAGGATATTATTGCTGATTATTCCTATTTCGCCCTTTGGCCAAACTGTCCCATAAATCAGATAAAACGCCTTACGCACTTTGCGTCCGCCGTTAGCCGCTTCGTACTCGGCGGCAAGGGCGGTCAGGAGTCTGTCCAATTCTTCAATCGAATAACGCCCTAAAATTCCCATGTTACGCGAACCGGGATGGCCGTAATACGCAAGAATATCGTTATTCAGCAAAAAAGAAATTTGATAATCCGCCAGCCGGTTTTTATATTCCGTCTCTTCCGGCGTGTTGACCCAATAAGGCAGGGAACTGTCGATTCTTTTCCATGTGTTAATCGTTTCGGTAAAAAGCATTTGCGGAAAAAGCGGCGCGGCGTTTAAAGTAATATCGCCATCAGAAGACGACCCGTCGCCCGAAGCCGCGTAAAGACTCGAAACCGCGCATAAAACAAGCGCGGCAATTACGGAAAAACAAATGGCTTTTTTATTCAAAAACATCGTTATTAATTTTCGGCAGAAAGGGCTGTTTTCTTCAATAATGTTGTCCGGAATCTTCAGTTTCTGAACAACTTCCCTATTAAAACCGCAGTTTTGCAGTCTGCCCACTTTAGTAGTCAGACGAAAAACTGCAAGCCTTGCGAGGAAACAATAAGGTTTCTGGACAAATCCAATATGTATATTTTTTTGATAAAGCACTTGAATTTAATAAAAAGTGAGTTATATTACTGTCAGGAGATTAATAAAATTGTTTTATAGCAATATATTATTTATCGGAAAAACGGGGTTTTTATTGTGATTAATAAATTTTTAAAGGGTGTTACATACTTTGCTTTGACCGCAGCGCGGAACGGCGAGATAAATCTCGCCTCATTTTGTTCATCGTGGAAGAACGATTCGGCGTTGGGGCGTTTGGAATTTGTTCATCTACAGTCCTTAAACGGACTGCATAGTGTGCCCCCCCCCCCCACTCAATATCACCATCTAATAGCATATATTTTCTCTGTTTTTGTCATTTTTTCTCAATATTTATGGCTCAGTTTATGGAGCAAACTGTATTCTCATTTTCTTGGAAAATTGCCGGATTTCCACATTCGCGGAGTTATCGGCTTTTTAATAAATCTCAAAATAAGGAGTTTCCATTTCCGCGTTGCGGAGATGTCCTATTTATAATAGCCGTTCACGCGGCTTAATAAGGAGTTTTAGATGAAAAACACTATTAAAGTGTTAGGGATTGCCGTAATTATAACGGCAATAGCGTTAAATGCCCTGCTACTGACGGGCTGTCCATCGCCGGATAGCGGTAACAACAAAACGCTCGACAGCATTGCGGTAACTACCCTGCCGACAAAGACGGAGTACGCCATCGGCGAAGATTTTAAATCTGCCGGCATGGTGGTAACGGCTACTTACAGCGACGGTTCCACGGCGGAGGTTACGGATTATACCACGGATATCAGCGGCTATGACAAAACCACAGCCGGAACCAAGACTATTACGGTAACCTATCAGGGAAAGACGGCTGAATTTACGGTTAAAGTTATCGACAGGGTTGCAACGCCCACGGCAAACCCTGCGGTCGGCGCGATAGCAAGCGGCACAGAAATAACGCTTTCTACCATAACTGAGGGCGCAGAAATCTGGTACACCACTGACAATAGTACGCCCTCGAAAAACGGAGCGACAAGTACCAAATATACAGATAAAATTGCCATTTCCTCTCCAACGACGATTAAGGCAATCGCCGTTAAAGACGGCATGAGCGACTCAAGTCTGCTGACGGCTGTATATACTTTACTGTTTACTTCTGCGCCAGTTCTCACCCTTGAACCTGAAAACGCGAAAATCATCTATACATGGACAGCCTCTGACCCTGCGGCTGACAGTTACGACGTGTACTGGAAACAGGGAGACAGCTTGACCGCGGATGTGGTTAAGACCGGCACAAAAAATCACCGGTGCGGCAAGCGGGGGAACAATAACCGGCCTGACCAACGGCACGGCATATAGCGTATTGGTAACGGCGAACAAATCGAGCTATACCAGTATTGATTCGGGGATAGATACGGCAATACCGGAAGCCCTTATTTACGCTATCTCTGGAAGCGGCACGACGTTTACGGCAACCAGAAACAATGTACCATTCATAACTACAGGCAAAGCGATCCAACCCGTCATTGACGACATCAGAACCGATTCCGCCGGAGCCGATTGTATCATACGTTTCGGAGACGGCGATACCGCATTGGACATCGGTACGGCAACCGTAAGTCTTAACAACACAGGCGGAACATGGGGCCTGATTGAGCTGGCCGGAAAAATAACCGGAAGCGTGAATACCGCGACTACCGGAACTATTGCCATTGCCGACGCTGTTTCCGTGACCAGCATAGCGGACATAGCAAATACAAATGCCTCTACTGGCACTAGTGCTAACGGCAGAGCGATATATTACAATTCCACCGGAACGTTACACACCTCCGGCGGCAAGGTTTCGGCAAATACGGGCGTTGCGGTGTTTAATGCTTCCACAGGCAAAATAACCGTGTCAGGATCGGCAGATATTAGTTCGGCATCCCGAACCAACACCGGCGGTACAATTTATTTAGCAGTGCCGACAACGGATAATACCAATCTTCGCCTTGAAATATCAGGCGGCACGGTAAGTAACACCTACAGCTCATCAGCAGCCAGGGTAATTAACAACTTATCAACCGGCGCGGTAATCATCTCCGGCGGCGAAGTTAAGGCGACCCAAAACGACACCTATGCGATTTACAACAATGCCAGCGGTGCTCTAACCATATCAGGCGGCACGGTTTCAACTACATCAGGCAGGGCGGTGCATAACCAAGTTACCGGCGTGGTAACCATCTCCGGCGGCGAAGTTAAGACATCAGGCGGCAGGGCGATACACAATGAAGCCACAGGTCCGATTAACATATCCGGAGGCACGGTTTCGGGGTCAGTGTACAATAATGCTACTGGCTCGATTAACATCTCCGGCGGTGAGATTTCAGCCACTGCCGCAATAAATAATACCAGCGGCGCGGTAAACATATCCGGCGGCACAGTTTCTGGGGGTGCTAACTATGCGGTGTCTACTACCACCGGCAAAATAACTGTGTCGCAAGCGGCAGGAGCCATAACGCTGGTTACCTCGGCATACCCTTATGGCGGCGGCACGATTTTAATTAACTCTGGCGGAAGCGCCACTGACGTGTTGCTTGAAATAACCGGCGGCACAGTACAAAACACTAACACAACTACCACCGTTAATAATTCAATCAATGCAATACGCAACAAATCCGCCGGCATAGTAAAAATCTCCGGCGGCACGGTTCAGGTAACACACAACAGCAACTATGCCTACGCGGTACACAACGAATCCACCGGTACGATAGACATTTCCGGCGGCACGGTTTCGGGGCCAAACGGCGGCAGGGCAATTTTAAACGAAGCCGCCGGCGTAATAAACATCTCCGGCGGCGAGGTTTCGGCGCGATACAACGCTGCAATAAGCAACGAATCCACCGGTACGGTAAACATCTCCGGCGGTACGGTTTTGGGTGGATCAAATACTGCGGTGTGGAACCGTTCCACCGGCAAAATAACCGTGTCCGGAACAGCAAAAGTTACTTCGGCATACTCAAGTACAACAACAGGCACGATTTACATTACAAACAGCGGAACCGCCACTGATGAGCGTCTTGTCATAACTGGCGGCACGGTAGAAAACACCTCTACCACCACCGGCAACGCGATTAACAATGCCTCTACCGGCGCGGTAACCATTTCCGGCGGCACGGTCTCAAAAGCCGGAACCAGCGGCAACGCGATTAACAACAACTCAACCGGAGTGGTAACCATCACTAAACCGCCCGCCGTAATTATAGGCAATGTAACCGGCGTGCCGGGGTATACGCCGTAATAAAAGAAAATAATAAGGGAACCTCTAAAAACTTCAGTTTTTAGAGGTTTTCATAACCTTTGAAGAAAATCACATTAGCATAACTCGTTACGCTATAATGATTTAGTGATTTTCTTAGTGGAACCTCTGAAAACCTAGCCGAGGTTTTTAGAGGTTCCCATAATTAACAGGCAAAAAAGGAGCGTTTTACGGAACGCTCCTTTTTTTGTCTTTGGAGACTGTTCGCGCAAACTTTAAAGCCACAAATGTATTTTGTGCAGTTTTGAACAAAGAATAAACGTTCCGGTTGACAGCAGAATAATGCCCAAAATGGGACCTGTCCAGTTATCAACATTTATAATAAAACCCCTGCCTGCAAGGGCAAGCATAACTCCTAACGCTATATTGACATATTCCCGCGTGCCGCGGATTTTTGCCGCAATAAAAAAACTTATCATTGTGGTAATAAAAGCCGCCGCTTCAACTAAAGAGAACATCGAATTATAGCTGTTGACTATATTTAAACTTGTATCCCAATTTGAACTGTCAATGGGGACGCCCATAGTAATAACCAGAGCGGCGATAATCATTACAAAAATAACATTTCGGGTTTTTTGGACTTCAAGTCCGGCGGCGCATAAACCGGCGGTAAACAGCGAAAAAATACTGAAAAATCTGATAAAAAGCAAAACTTTCGACGCTAAACTTACATAAAAAAACGAAAAATAAAAAATATGCTGTAAAGGCAGAATAAGGCGGACGGCTTCTAAGGCGAAAGAAATGGTAAAAATGGCGATATAAAGTATTTCCGGCGATGAAGTTCTTTCAAAAAATAGATAAATTATTATTATGCTGATAAGCGAGTATAAAACAGACGCCGCCAGAGAGACATAAACGGCATAAGAATCGTTTCCCATAAAAAAACCGGTTAAAAGCTGAAAAATACTGACAGGCCGGCGTGAAGATTCTTCCATAACTCCTGAAAAAATAGGGATTACTAAAAAAGATGCCGCCGCGGCAATTAAAGCGCATATTGAACAAAGGGCAATTCCCATTTTAAAGAAGGTATTTCTTTCGGAAAGCGTCATACCGCAGTTTATCCTAATAAACATTAATTCTCAAGGCGGAAAATGTAATACCGATAATAAAGACTAAGGGGAACTTTATGTTATTGAAAAAAAAGGCTTTTATACTTTTTATCATTCTCTTAACGTCTGTTTCCGCTCTATGGGCGGGGGACACCGCTGTTTTTGTCGATTTGGGCTTCTCTGCCGACGGCAGGGTGTATATGTTCGGTCAACATGGGGTACTGTCCCCGTCTTTACGTCCTTGGGCGGAATTGTATATTGTAGACGTAGTAAGCAACACTTTTGTCCAAAACGGCAGAATGTCTTTTATAGAAAGCTCTCCGATAAGAGCTGGGCAGGACGGTTCCGGCATTTTACACAGGTTAGTTTCCAATAATTCAAGCATCACAAACCGTTACGGAATAAATTTCCAAAATCAGGGGCTTCCCCTTTACATCTCAAGAAACGAGACTCCTCCGTCGCACGGAGAAAAAATTGATTTTCGTGATTTTCTTTCCGGCAAGTCATATAACGCGCAGTTAATCCCTACCATTACAGGAAGCGGGCAAAATGTAAGATCGCAATTTTATATTAATCTGGAAGTTTCTTCTCCAAACGGGCAGTTTAGAACATATAAAGTCGGCACTCCAACTTTTGTCCGTCAGGGAATTGTACAATACAACATAAAAAGAGTTTTAATTGACGCAAACGGCGGTTCAATTGTTTTTGTAATAGAAATGATGCGCGTAACAGACAGCGGCAATGGTTTCGATGTCCGGTACATGGTGGAAGCCGTAAGACTTTAGTTTGAAAAGTTTAGTTTTAAAGCTTTAGTTTTAAAACTTTAGTTTTACACTGCCCTGAAAACCTGCGTAACAAAAGCCCCGTCCTCAAATAAGAACCGGACATAAAGCAGATTCAGCGGTTTATTACGTTCCCAAAGAGCGTCCTTTTGCTGTTCTATTGCCAAATCAAGCCATTCATCGGGGGTTAAAACCGCGTCAGAGCGGCACTGCATGAACAGGTAGTTCCCCTGCGGAAGCGAAACGAGTTTTTTCTCTTCTGTCTCCTCCGCGCTTGCGTTTGAAATTTTAGGCGGCTTCCGCCCTGCAAATAATAAATTACCCAGAAAACGGTCCCGATCCGGCTCAATACTGCCGCCTTGAATATGATCAACTTCATAGCAAAGGAGAATTTCCCCTGTATCGTTTTTTAGCTCTTCATATTTTAAAACCGATGTGTCTTGGCTCTCGGATTTGATATATTGCAAGGAGGTGCAAAGATTTAATAATGTTAAAGGAGCGCGTTCCATTGTTTTATTTTACCAAATTAATTTTAACCCATCTTTTTTATATTGTTCAAATGATTCGTCTTTGCTTATCATTGTTATATTTTTTGTTATCGCCTGCCATATTAACATTCTGTCAAACGGGTCTTTATGATTCTTTTTTAAAGGCAATTCATGAATTGTTATCGCCTCATTTTCCTCCATACCAATTATTGTAAAACCCATATTTTTTGCATATTTAGGAAAATCATTTATGTTTATATTTACAAATGAAAATTTGTTTAATTTTGTTTTTAATGATATTTCCCAAAAAGAAACCGTACTTACATAAATTTCATTGTTTCTATCAGAAATTATTTCCCTGCTTTTTTTACTCAAATTATTCGTTTGCAAAGTAGACCAAATAAATGTGTGAGTATCTAACAAACAAGTCATATTCCAAGAAATTCCTCTTCAGAAATTTTACTGTTTCCTTTTATTTTAAACGTTGCTTTCCCATCCAGTATGCCAATTCCTCTGGGTCTATTTATGTTTTCAATTGGAACAATCATTGCTACCGGTTTTTTTGACTTACCATATAAAATTTTTACATTTTCGCCATTTCTTACTTTGACGAGAATATCAGAAAAGTTAGTTTTTAACTCAGCGACAGTCAAGGCTCTCATGTTTTAATTATACAATATTCTTGACAACTTGTCAATTATTCCCTGACTTATCGGCTGGCAAATTGTTACAAACCGTCTTTGTCCGGGTAAAAAAAGACCGTAATGTTTCTGCTACTGTCTCCTTATAGTAATTTATTTTTGTGGCTTTTGCCCAAAAATATGGTAAAAAATAGACCTTCATTGATAAAATGCAATATCCATTAAACTCGATACTTTTCATAAATTGCAGAGCAAGAAATCCTACATTGGGTATATAAAAAATTTCTGATTAATATTATTATATTTAATGGGTTATCAGGAGGATTTATGACCGAACAATTGCATGAAATAGGCGCGAGGCTTTTGGCGTTGCGGGACGTTTTAAACATTTCCGCTGAAAAAATGGCGCAGACTATGAATATTTCCGTTGACGATTATTCCGCTTATGAACGCGGAGAACGGGATTTTTCGTTCAGTTTTTTACAAAATGCCGCGCAAATTTTTGGCGTAGACGTTGTAGATATTATTTCCGGCGAATCGCCGAAACTTACAAAATGCGCCCTTGTCAGAAAAGGCGAAGGGCTTGATATAGAACGCCGCAAAGCTTACGACTATAAACATCTTGCCTATACTTTCAGCAACAAAAAAGCTGAGCCTTTTATTGTAACTGTTGAACCGAAAAAAGACGAAAAGCCGACTCTGCATTCGCACGCCGGACAGGAGTTTGACTATATGCTTTCCGGCAAAATGGAATTCTATTATGACAAAATTGTTTATGAACTTAACGAAGGCGACAGCGTGTATTTTGATTCAGGCGTTCCGCACGCCATGAAAGCTATCGGCAATCACGCGGCAAAATTTCTTGCCGTCGTAATCAAGTAAATATAATTTCATCTCCGCGTCGCGGAGCTTTTAATTTAACTTCGCCGCCTGCGCGGCGCAATAAGGAATAAATCCCATGTTAATATACGAAAAATACACCGGAAAAAACAGAGACGATTTTAAATCTTACGAAGACATTAAACAAAACTATAGAATCACCTACAAAGACGATTTTAATTTTGCTTATGATGTCCTTGACGAGTTGGCAAAAACTCAGCCTGACGCGCTCAGTATGCTTTGGGTTTCCAATGAAGGCGAAGAAAAACGGATAACTTTTGCGGAAATGGCGCGGTACTCCAATAAAGCCGCCAATTACTTTAAATCGCTCGGCATACGCAAGGGCGACTTTGTAATGCTGGTGTTAAAAAGAAGTTACCTCTTTTGGTACTGCATGATGGGTCTGCATAAACTCGGCGCGGTCGCCGTTCAAGCGGCGCACCTTTTAACAAAGGACGATTACATCTACCGCTGTAACGCAGGCGGCATTAAAATGGCAGTCATCACAGGAGACAATAATTGCACCGAAGCTTTTGACGGCGGATTGAGCGAATACAAGACTGTAAAAATCAAAGCGGTAACCAAAGGGAAAAAGGCAGGGGACGGCTGGCTCGATTTTGAAGCCGGACTGGAAGCCGCCTCCGACGTTTGGAAGCGTCCCACAGGATCGGAAGCGACACGCGCGCTGGATATAATGATCATGTCATTCTCGTCCGGCACTACCGGTTATCCAAAAATGGTAGCGCACGATTTTACTTATCCGCTTGGTCATCTGATGACAGGAGTTTTTTGGCACAGAGTAGAAAAAGGCGGTTTGCATTTTACCATTTCCGATACCGGCTGGCTTAAATCGCTTTGGGGCAAAATGTACGGGCAGTGGCTCGGCGAATGCGCCATCTTTACTTACGACTTTGAAAAATTTAACGCCCGCGATATTTTAAAAGTTATCGAAAAATACAAGGTAACAAGTTTCTGCGCGCCGCCCACCATGTACCGCTTTATCATGAACGAGGACGTGCCGTCCTACGATCTTTCAAGCCTTAAACACTGCACTGCGGCAGGCGAGGCGTTAAGCCAAGACCTTTTCAAAAAATGGGAAACTATGACGGGGCTTAACATTTACGAAGGTTTCGGGCAGACGGAAACGACAATCTGCTGTGGAACGCTTTACCCCTTCACTGCGCCGCACGCCAGTTCAATGGGTATGGAAATCCCCGGTTACGATATTTCGCTCCTCGACGCGGAAGGCAATAAAGTCCCCACCGGCGCAACGGGCGAAATCTGCATGAAAGCGGAACATCCAAAACACGGAACAATCCGCCGTCCGGTCGGTCTGTTTATGGGTTACTACAAGAACGACGAAGCCACAAACACTTCGTGGCATGACGGATATTTCCATACAGGCGATCTTGCCTATTACGATGAACAGGGTTATTTGTGGTATGTGGGACGCAATGATGATGTTATAAAATCATCAGGTTACCGCATAGGACCTTTCGAGGTAGAAAGCGTTTTGTTAAAACATCCCGCCGTCGCCGAAACTGCGGTAACCGGAATACCCGATCCTGTCCGCGGTTTTAACGTAAAAGCAACTATCGTACTTGCGAAAAATTTTCAGGCTTCCGATGAGCTTGTCAAAGACTTGCAGGACTTTGTTAAAAAAAGCACCGCGCCGTATAAGTACCCGAGAGTTATTGAATTTGTCAGCGAACTGCCGAAAACAATAAACGGAAAAATTCGCCGCGCGGAAATACGCAACAGGGACATGGGCAAACCTGCCACTGAAACCGATATTTAGTGTAGTCGCGGACTGAAGTCCGAGTCTATAATGTGTCCACATTATAGACAGACTTTATTTAGAATCACCGCCTAAAAAATGCAACATAATGCAAGACCGCATACCGGCATTATGTGATACTCAATATATGAGTATAAAAATGAAAGTTAGGGATATTAAACTATTTGCGGAAATTGTTATTGCGGCAATTATACTGATGACCGCCTGCGCTACGGATAACGGCGGCAATAAAAATAATTCCGAAACATGGCTAAACGAACATGGAGGCGAAATTGTGAACTACGCCTATTCAAAAGCTGAAATAGAGGCGGAAATTGAAGCCAAATGGAGACAGTACGGATATAAGGAAAAACCGGTCAAATACATCGCCATAAGTTTTGACGACGGTCCCTGTTCCGCGTCCAACTATGGCGGAACTGCCGCCATTCTTGCGAAGCTTGACGAATTAAAAGTAAAAGCTACATTTTTTGTAATTGGGCAGAATGTCCGCGCAAATAAGTCCGCCGCGCAGGCGATTTTTAACGGCGGACACGAATTAGGCAATCATTCAGACGGTTATGGCAGTCTAGGCGATTTATCCGCAAACGCCATAGCCGCAAATATTGACGAAGCAGGGCTTGCAATCAAAGAAATAACCGGAAAATACCCATGTTTATTCCGCGCTCCCAACTTAAACCACGGGGCAAATTTGTCCAAAGTTTGCGAAGAACGGGGCATGGCGTTAATTGACGGAAATGTACACAACGATTGGGACGGAACCGGACATACGCCGGCATCAATAAGAAACAGCGTTCTTGCCAATCCGCAGGACGGCGGCATTATTCTTTTACATGACAATAACACGTCAAAAGGCAATACGTTAAGCGTTCTGCCCTACATAGTCGGCGGTCTTAGGCAAAAAGGATTCTGGATTATGACGGTTGGACAGCTTGCCGCCGTAAAAGAAAAAGTTTTAGAAGCCGGCATAAGGTACGGAGCAATAAATTAAAGCCTTTTTTAACGATTTTTACGCATTTTTAACTGTTTTTTGCATCTTTTAGTATGTAACTTCAAAATAGACTATTTTCATCTATATTTTCATTTTCCCAATTATTAGTTTATTAAATAATCTGTCCGTAAAGCCGGTTACTTTGCGGATAGACTTGTATTTTCGCATTCTAAAAACTGTGAAAACGCGGTTTTTAGGACATTTTGCCTATAATGCGTCTATATTATCATTAATACAAACTCAAAATAGCTGAAATTTTTCCGAAAATCCAGTTTTTGAAGAACCTATTTTAGGTTTAACGGAGAAACCGGACTTTTGGACAGTTTTCCTAAAACTTTCCAAAATTAACCGAGTTTTGAAAAATTTCAGTTTATACAAATTATTTTTATTGATAAAAAAGTGTTTTTTATTGTTTAAATATTGACTCAAATCGAATAGTCAAATATGATATACATATGGCTGAAATAGAGACTCTTAGTGATGCTAATTTTGAGTTATATCGCGATCTTATTTACAAGGAAAGTGGAATAACTTTTACTCCAACTAACCGTTCAATTCTGGAGAGTCGGCTAAAAGAACGTCTGCGTGAAAAAGGCTTAACCTCAATGTCTGAATACCTTGAAAAGGTAAAGGCAACTAAAGAAGAACTTACCGGATTCTTGGATTCTATTACGACAAACCTTACACGCTTCTTCAGAAATCAGGCGCATTTTGACGCGCTGGAAAAATATGTTATTCCGGAAATAATGAATAATATCAAAAAAATACCGGGAACAATCAGAATATGGAGCGCAGGATGTTCTACCGGAGAAGAACCCTACACTCTCGCCATGCTATTAAGTGAAATTCTGCCTAAAGCGTGGAATTTTGAAATTCTTGCAAGCGATATTTCACTTAAATGTCTAATGACGGCAAAAGAAGGTTTTTACGCCGAAAACAAAATCGTAGGAATCCCCGATAATTATCTTGCAAAATATTTTGACAAAGTAGAGGGCGGATACAAGATTCATCCTGATGTTCAATCAAAAATCAAATTCGACTATCACAACCTAAAAAACGATTCACAGCAAAGAAATCTCGATGTTGTTTTTTGCCGTAACGTAATTATTTATTTTGATGAAGCGGCGCAGACTGCTGTTATGAACCGTTTTTGGGACTCTATGGCGTCAAGGTCTTTCTTATTTATAGGGCATTCAGAATCTTTATTTGGAATGAACACAAAGTTTGAGTTTTTGAAAACAGAGTGGGCAACATTATATTGTAAAAAAGTATAGGAGAATTTTATATGTCGGATGAAATATCAGTATTAGTTGTAGACGATTCGGCATTAATGCGCAATTTAATCGGCCGCATGATTGAAGACACTCCGGGTTTGACCGTTGCTGAAAAAGCAATGAACGGCAATTTCGCCCTGCAAAAAATACCCCGTGTCGAACCGGACGTTATTTGTCTTGATCTTGAAATGCCGGAAATGAACGGAATCGAATTTTTAAAAGAACGAAAAAACAAAGGGATTGATATACCCGTTGTTATACTTTCTTCTATTGCCGCCCGCGGCGCGGCTGTTACTATGGAAGCTCTTTCTCTCGGCGCGAGCGACTTTATACAAAAACCATCAGGTTCGGTATCAGAAGATATTCATACTGTAAAAGACACGCTTGTTACCAAACTGCTTGGTTACGGCGGAGCATACCGCAGATCAAAAGGCAAAAAAGTACTCGCTCCTTCGGAATATCAGCAAAAAGAAGCTCCTTCAAAAAATACGGATTTGGCGGTTCATTTTAAACTTATATCCGAAACGCCTGCCGCCCCAGCTCAACCTCCTGTCAGGTCGCGTTATCCGGCAAACACGGAAATAATAGCCATCGGAATCAGTACCGGAGGACCCGACGCTCTGCGCGTAGTATTCTCAAATATAGACGCCGATTTAAAAGTGCCGATTGTCGTAGTACAGCATATGCCGGCCGGCTTTACAAATGAATTTGCAAAGAGTCTTGACCGTGTTTGCCCATTAGACGTTAAAGAAGCGGAAGAGGGCGATGAAATAAAACCGGGCAGAATTCTTATAGCGCAGGGCAATAAACATCTCGAAGTCGAAAAGAAAGGTTCCCATGGAATTGCCCATCTTTCCGACGCTCCTTTAGTTTCAGGGCACAGGCCTTCTGCGGACGTGCTGTTCGCTTCTGTAGCGATGGCGTATCAAAACCACACGCTTGGAGTAATCATGACCGGCATGGGACGCGATGGAGCGCAACACCTCGGCACTATCTTCAGAGAAGGCGGCATGACTCTCGGACAAGATGAAAAAAGCGCGGTTGTTTACGGAATGCCCCGTGTCGCTTACGAATTAGGCCATGTTATGGAGCAGGTTCCTCTTAACAATATGGCTCGCCGTATCTGTGATGTCGCAAAACAGGCTCGTTAAAGATTAACTGGCTTTCGCTCTTCTTAATCTTACATTCTCAATATCGTAACTGAATAACTCACGAAGATCATTTAATCCCAGAGCCATCAGAGCCATGCGGTCTATGCCGATACCCCAAGCGGCGACAGGGACGTTCACGCCAAGACTGGAAGTTACTTCGGGGCGGAAAATGCCGGAGCCTCCAAGTTCAAACCAGCCTAGAATGGGGTGTTTGATGTGAACTTCTACGGATGGTTCCGTAAACGGAAAATAACCGGGAACGTATTTAACTTCTTTCGCTCCGGCGACTTCAACGGCAAACATTTCCAACATTCCCAAAAGCGTGCGAAGATTGACATTTTCGCCCAGCACAATGCCTTCGGTTTGATAAAAGTCAGAACCGTGCGTCGCGTCCACGCGGTCATAGCGGAAACAGCGCGCAATGCCAAAGTATTTGCCGGGGATTTTCGCCGTAGGCAGTTGTTTTGCGGAAAGCACAGTCCCCTGAGAGCGCAGAATAAGCCGCTTTGTAAAATCGCGGTCAAAACCGTAACTCCAGCCGCGGCTTCCGGTTGCTCCGCCGTTTTCGTGAGCAGACGCGACATTTGAAAGCCAAGGTTCGCTTATGGATTTTGCCCGCGCAATTCCGTCTTTTGTGGAATTTTTCGGGTCGGCAATACTGTACGCGTCGTGAATGTCTCGGGCGGAATGAAACTGCGGCATAAAAAGAGCGTCTGAATTCCAAAATTCAGTCTCGACCAACGGACCGTCAAATTCTTCAAAGCCAAGAGAAGTAAGTTTGTCTTTTACATTTTCCAAAAATTTAGCGTAAGGGTTGCTTCTGCCCGGAGTTAAGCGGACAGGCGGAGTTTTAACATTATACGAGCGGAAAGTTTTTCCCTTCCAACTGCCGTCCTCAAGCATTGATTGGGTCAACGCGCCGATTTCATCGCCTGTAATTCCAGCCTCTTTAAGAGCCTGCGCCGCTTCGAGCGCGGGAACTGATCCGTCTTCCGCCGCCGTAAAGCCGAAGAAAACTGTTTCACGGTCTATCTGACGGAACGGCGCGTCCGCCGCACCGCGTTTTTTTGCAATACCGGACATGGCGTTTTTTTCCGCCGTGTTCAAAGAAGATTCGGCTATCGCGCCTTTTAAACCTTTTTCTAATAAACCGCGAAGTACGGCGAATTGATCGGAAGAAGGACCCTTCGATACAATTACATTTTTATCGCCGTCCATTGCAAGCACGCCAAGTTTAGAAAGACTTCCAAACGCGCTGCCAATATCTTTATTTTCGATGTTTAACGCTTTTGCAATATCGGGCAGTTTGAGTTTCCCGCTGTTTGTTTTTACAAGTTCGATAATTCGCTCTTCGGGACTGCCCTTCTCTTTCCATTCCCGTCCCAAATCAGTCAATTCAAAAAACACCGCCGTTTCACGCCGGATTTCATTTACAAGCCCTTTGCCCGTAAGCCATGAAAGAGCCTGATTTCCGTTTCCTGCTTTAAAACCAAGTTCCCTCTCAACTTTTTCTATTGTAAGTTCATCTTCTTTTTTATATTTAAGGAGTATCCGAACTTCCAGCGGATGTAAATTTTTTACAGTATTTTTTATATCAATTGGCATGATTACCTCGGTTTGTATAAAACTATCAAATATTAAATGGGCGGTCAATAGATAATTTCTATAAAAGGCCGTCCAAAAGCTCTGTTTTTCCAAAGTCTTTTCCAAAACGAACCGAATTTTGGAAAAAACTCAAAAAACAGCAAAATATAAATATAAAAATTATATCTCATTTATTGCAAAACACTCCCCAATGAGATATAATTAGGCATAAGGGGAACCTCAAAAAAAACTTTCGGTTTTTAGAGAGGTTATTTATTTAGGGGGACCTACATGGGCAAAATACCGCTTTCTTCCGTTATCCAAATTGATGAGTCTAAATGTATAAATTGTTATGCGTGTATAACGGGATGTCCTGTAAAATACTGCATGGACGGGTCAAAAGCAAAGCTGGAGATAAACCCCGACCTTTGCATAGGATGCGGACACTGTATTCTGGTATGTTCTCACAAAGCCCGAAAACTAATAGACGACACTCCTCATTTTTTCAGCGATTTAAAACAGGGGCAAAAAATGGTCGCCGTAGTCGCTCCGGCTGTCGCTTCGGTTTTCCCTGAAAAATTTCTGAATTTAAACGGCTGGCTAAAATCCGTTGGCGTGGAAGCTTTTTTTGATGTAAGTTTCGGCGCGGAATTAACCGTCATTTCTTACCTTGATTACATTAAAACAAAAAAACCCAGAACTGTAATTGCCCAGCCGTGCCCCGCGATTGTCAGTTTTATTCAAATTTATCATCCTGAGTTACTGCCCTATCTCGCGCCGGCGGACAGCCCAATGTTGCACACCGTAAAAATGATCCGCGAATATTACCCTGAATACAAAAATCATAAAGTTGTAATTATTTCCCCATGTATCGCCAAACGGCGCGAGTTTGATGAAACCAACATGGGAGATTACAACGTAACAATGCTTGCTTTAAAACATTATATTGAAGAGCATAATGTCAATATTTCCTCTTTTCCCGAAGTCAGTTATATAGGGCCGCACGCGGAACGCGCCGTAGGATTTTCCTCTCCGGGAGGACTGCTTGATACTGCAGAACGTTTTATTCCCGGCATAAGGCGGAAAACTCATAAAACCGAAGGCGTTCAAACGATATATCCGTATTTAAAAGAAATTTCAGAACTGCTGGACGTCGATGTTGAACTGCCGTTATTGATAGACTGTCTTAACTGCGAAAAAGGCTGTAACGGCGGCCCCGGAACGGGAAACAGCCATGTGCCGACAGCCGTGCTTGAAAATCCAATACGTAAACGCAGGGCAAAACTTGAAGAGTACCATAAATACCAAAAAAAAGGCGAATGGATATATACAAAATATCATAATACTTTAAATCAATACTGGAAGAAAGATTTATACAATCGAGGCTACCGGGACTTATCTGAAAACAATACCATAAAATTGCCAAGTGAAGAAGATTTAAAAAAAATCTATGAAAGCATGAAAAAATTTACAGAAAAAGATTTATACGATTGTACAAGCTGCGGTTACGGAAGCTGTAAATCGATGGCAACCGCTATTTTTAACGGAATTAACAGACCGGATCATTGCGCCCATTACAACCTTGAACTGCTTAAAGAAGAAGAAGACGTAGAGGATTTAATTTCCATGCTTACCGAACATATAAACAACGCAACTTCTCTTATTGACGGCATAGTAGAAATTGTACAGAACTTGTACAAAAATATAGATTCCCAATCTAAATCCGTAGAAGAGTCTTCCCATAAGACTGAAATAATGGTTAATTCGCTATTGACCACTTCTGACCTTTCGCAAAAAAAACGAAAAGACATAAAAGGACTGATAGAAAATACCACCAAAAGCCAAGAGTCCATGCGCGAAACGATTCAATCAATTCAAGGCATTTCTCAATCAGTTGACGGCATATCATCAGCGATTAAGATTATCAGCGCGATAGCGGCAAACACAAACCTGCTTTCTATGAACGCGGCAATCGAAGCCGCTCATGCCGGAGACGCCGGAAGAGGATTTGCCGTAGTAGCAAATGAAATTCGCCGTCTTTCCGAAAGCACAAGGGAAAACTCGCGCAACATATCACAGACGTTAAAAAACATCATAGACGGAATTGCAAAAACGTCGAAACAATCAGACGATACCGACGTCAGAATCAACGGTATGTCAAAAGAGATTGGCAGTTTTGCGGACACCATGAACAACCTGATAAACACCTTCAATGAATTGTCCGCAGAAAGCGGAGAAATCACAAACGCTCTTTGCGAACTGCGCGACTTCAGCAACGCCGTAAAAAGCGACTATGATAAAATGCTTTCTATGACAACCGAACTGCGCGACTCCATGCATAAATTGGCGTCGATAGCGGACAAAAAAGACAATAATTTACACAGCATTAAAGCGGTAGAGTTCTAAAAATATTATGGGAACCTCTAAAAATCTCGGTTAGGTTTTCAGAGGTTCCCTTATTAAAGTTGTTCGGAAACTTCAATTTTTGAACAACTTCCTTATTAAAACCGCCGCCGGCTGAAATCAGTCAGACAGAAGAACTGCATTTTTATTGTAAAAAATGTTATAAATTTCAAATAATATTATATAAAAAACTGTCGAATTTCCTTGACCCTTACGGCAATTTTATGTATTTTTATATTAGGTGGGGAAATTCCCATACTATAACCTAATAAAAATTTGGATATTTATATGTTAAAACAGGATACTCAGTCGGAAAAAGTTGACCAAGACGGCGTTCAAATTGACGAAGGTTCAGCCGAAAATCCTGTGGAAAACCAAACTGAACAGGACGTTTCGGAACAGAGCGAGGAAAAAGCCGCTGAAACTGACGGCAAGGCGGACAAACCGCTTACGCCTGAAGAAAAAATCGCCGAATTGGAAGCCCAGTTGGCGGAAACCCGTGACCAATTACTGCGAAAGGCGGCGGATTTTGAAAATTTCCGCAAGCGGATGAACCAAGAGAAGCAAAACGCTATCGAATTCGCCAATCAAACCCTGCTTTTGGACATAATCCCTGTAATCGACGACTTTGAAAGAGCTATTCAATCGGGGGAGAAAGCCGCCGACTTAAACACCTTTATTGAAGGCGTAAAAATGATTGAAAAACGGCTTACAAGCCAGCTTGAGAGCAAATGGGGGCTTAAACGCTTCAATTCCGCAGGAGAGCCTTTCGACCCCAATAAACACGAGGCGCTTATGATGGATAAATCCCCCGATGTTACGGAAGCCGTGGTTCAGGAGGATTTGGTAAGGGGCTATTTATTAAAGGACAGGGTAATTCGCCCCGCAAAAGTAAAAGTGTTAATGCCAGAGGCAGCGCCTCAGGCGGCGGCTTCGGCGGCTAGTGAATAAAAAGCAATAAACATTTATAATAAGGAAGGAGAAAATATCATGGGAAAAATCATTGGTATCGACTTGGGAACCACCAATTCATGCGTGGCTGTTCTTGAAGGCGGTGAGCCGGTAGTCATTCAAAACTCGGA
>Ga0268262_10001426_pt1 | contig 29625 bp, 42 predicted proteins | sample TergutNc150P3_FD_190354 | JGI IMG/M metagenome (GOLD analysis project Ga0268262, IMG submission 190354) | Nasutitermes corniger P3 segment gut microbial community from laboratory colony in Florida, USA - Nc150 P3 (SPAdes) (version 2) | ecosystem: Host-associated > Arthropoda: Insects >... | reverse complement strand
TTTCAGTGCGCCATGCTTCCTGCGCTTCAGGCGACCATTCTTTTCTTTGGACAAGACAAATTCGTTTATATAAACCTTGCGCCAGAGCTTCGTCAAAGGTAGTGCGGTGGAGGCTGTAGTCTTTTTTTCCTTCTTTTATCTCTTTGATAAGTTCGTTGAACGGATTATCATCGCCGTCATGCGTTGATAAAATTCTGACACAACCGCCCCACATAAGCATAGCCATTGCCGCTTTTAAGAGTGCTACTAAATCCTCGACAAACGCCGCTTCGTCAATGATAACCCGTCCCTGCTTGGAACGGAGCGAGCGAGCGACAGACGGCAGACACCATATTTCAAATCCTGATGCGAAACGTATGCGGTAGACGGTAATATCTTTATCTTCATCGTTAAGTACAACTTCCTCAAGTTCGGAAGCGGCGGCGTTTATGTGTTTTGCCCAGAAGGCGCAGTCTCTCGCAAATTGCTGTGTCATTTCTTTGGAATAGGAAAGGTAATAGGTAGATTGACCGCCTGCCTCTTTTGACTTTGCGCCTTCCAGTACCGAATCCAACGCTTCAACATAAGACGCGCCGATGCGCCGGGATTTCTCCCAGACTTTGACGCTGGACTTGTCTTCTATCCACACTTTTTGGTAAGGAAGGAGTACGTCTTCAGTCATCAATAATCTTTCCCGTGTTTGTATGGTCTGGTTTTGTTGTATTCCATTTTTGCTCTAATGTGCCAATCCAAATCAATTTGATAAATACCAGCAATATCACAAAGCCGAATAATTGCGTCTGCAATTTCTTCTTCTACGGTTCCACGAACATAAACCTCATATTCCTCTTTTGGCATTAATGCCGTTTGGTTTAATCCGTTTGGGTCATACCATTTTCCCTTTCTGTCAGCTTCCAATGCCTCTGAAAGTTCAGAGACAACTAACATTAAATTTTTACCGAAATTTATATTTTCGTGAAAACCTTGTTTTTCAGCGTAAGCAAACGCTTCATCTCGTAATTCATTTAATGACATAGTTATTTCCAATCCTTACTATCCCTTACATCAAGCCCCAATTCACGGGCGAGCTTGGCTTCTATCTTTGCCCCTTTTGATTTTTTCCAATCAGGTAGCAGAGATACTCCGTCGCATAACAACATCATTCTGATTGCTGTCCGCATTGCTTTTGCCCAATCATAAGTTGAAGGGATAACCGAAGGACTTACAGGTTCGTATCCTAGTGAATACAGCCGCTCCGTTTCTTTATAAAATTTTCTTTATAATTTGGATCGCCTGTAACCTTTCCGGCGATATAAATCAATTTTGCTTCCATTTTTACTTCTCCCTTTTTATATTCCCAAAATTTTACGCTTGATAATCTCCAGTGCGTTTTCGTCAAGCCCTGCTGACTTCGCTTCTTTCTCCACAATCTCTGCGGCGTCGGCTAACGCTTCTTGGCGTATGTGCTGTGTGCGTTCGGCGTTCAGTTTTTCCGCTTGTTCCAATTCCTTTAATCCACGAGATATTTTGTAGAGTATGTCTGCCGCTTCCACGCTTTTTGTTTCAGGGTCTGCAAGAATTTCTTCAAACTCGCCCATAAGATCGAATATCGCCACACGCATTTGCTGATTGATTACTTTGCCGAGGTTCTGCCGATTTTCACTGCCGTATTTTTCGATGTAAGCGTCGGCGATCTCTTTTGCCTGCCGATTTTTTTCCGTGAAGTGTTTCATTTTTTGCGCGTAGCGGTTCATTGACGATTTTGAAATAAGCGGCTCGCCTGCCTCGGCGTTTATTGCGTCAACAATTTCCGCTTGCGTTACGGCAGGGTTTTGCAACATCTCTGTCAGTTTGTCTCGGAGTTTTTTAGGCAGTTTGTCAATGGAGCTTTTTTGACCCATTCTATACCTCCGGCGGCGGTTCAATGCCATCGGCTCGGGTGTTGCCTTGCGCTACGTCTATCCCCGGTCTGGTGATATGTACGTTAATAAAACCGCAATCATCCAAGCGTGTCGCTTTCACATAACCACGGTTCTCAAGCCAGTTTATTTGTTCGTTAATCTCGGCAATGGAGCAATTATGGCAATGGGCTTTTAAGAGGCGCTGTATCATTTCATTGGACAGTTCACGTCCGGGCGCGGATTCTATCCCTTGCAATATGATGATACGGCGGAGCGGTAGAAAAATGTTTTCCATCATTTCTTACCTGCCGACGTATTGTTGAAAAACCAGTTTTGAATCGATAGCAAAGTAGATTTAATACCTTTTAGTTCGCCCTCGATAACGCTTAACCTGTTTTCAAACCTCTGGAACATGGTATTCTCAATAACGGTGATACGCCTTTCTATATGCGCTACCGCTTCCTTGCGGTTGTCGGTTTCTTTCTGTATGTTTGCATCTGTCGATTTCTTGAGCAGATCAAATTTCTCATCCTGCCTTTTTCTCCAATGCTGAAATACCGTAAAAGAAAGCCCGAAGACTGATAAAAAAGTGCCTACGGCAGTCAAGATAAATTTCGCTATTTCCACATAACCCTCCAGTTATACCCATATTAAAACAAGCCGTTACCTGATTTTAGATAACGGCGGTTATTGCTAAATTATGCGTTTTATCCGAATAACGATTATCACGGCAGCAACCGCAATAAAAGCGATTATAACGGCCAAAAACAGCAATGCCTTGCCTTTCCATTTAGCGGCTTCCAGAGTCTTGTCCGCCGCTTCCTGTTTTAGTTCGGCGATTTCGCCATTCTTCAATGAGAGCCGCGTCAATTGCTCTGCCTCTAATTCGTTGAAGGATTGCTCCAATCTCCTGTTTCGCTCCCTGGCTTGCGTTAATTGAGCGTTCAAGTTCGCCGAGTCCTGCTTCAACTCGCGCGCCTGTAAGAGCCAACTCTGTTTCTCCCGCTCTGATTTCGCCTGATATTCCTCTATACTCCGCAGCTCCGTTTCCGAGATCAGATACCACAATTCCTCGGCTTGCAGCACACCCGCAAAACATGTAAACAATGAGACAAGCAGTACATAAAAGAATTTCAGGTTTGCTTTGTTTCTTTCGCACATTCTCCCTCCTATTTGTTGTATATGTTGTTTATCCAGATCGATGCGTCTACCGGCAAAAAAACGGCTTTTACAAATCCGCCCGCTTTGAGCGCGTCTGTCATGTCGATATGTGTAATGCCGAGCGTGTTTAATATAAACGACCCAAGAACGACGGCAAGAGATAAACCGGCGGCAAAGTTGGAAACGGCTTTCATTTTAATTTCCATAGATTACCCCTTCAGCCTTCCCATCGCCGCGGCTGTATCCCGTTTGAACTTCTCAAATTTTTCAGGGTGATCAACAAACCACTTCGGGCAGTTTTTCCCTGTAACCCCGTGATGAGTCCAGATGTCCCGGACAGGATCAATGCCGAATTGTATACAGAGCAGAGCGCAGAGCTCCGCCGCCGTTTGCAGCGTCTCATCGGTGAACCGCCCGTCATCCGCGGGATGACAGAGTTCTATGCCGATGGTGCAGTTGTTGGGGTAATTTCCCAATCTGGCCAGCGCGTCCGGTGTGTATGATTTCGCGCCGACATGATAGGCCGTCTCTTCGCAGGGAATACACTGTATCGCTTTACCGTCAATACCGACAATAAAATGCGCTGACGCGTAACGCGTGTTCGGATTATCGGCGGACTGGGTTTTAAGCGATTCAAAGTAATTGCGGTTTTGCAAAGCCGTGCTTCCGGCATTCGCCACCCAGTGAATTACAATCGCTCTTACAGCGGACAGTTTTGCGCCGGGCCGTGAAAACTGATTGACCGTTAACAGGTTTCTTTGTATGTTCATGGGAAAATCGTATCAACTTTAAAGCCGCGTTTTACATTAATTCTGATTAATGCTTTTTTGGCGCTTTACCGGACTATGCTGGCATTACCATCTTTTCTCCTTAAAAATTGGATGTCTTTGGCGGCCGGACGCATGACCGCTGATTTTATTTAAGGAGGTGTCTTATGCGGCTTCTTGATCTGAGCGGTAGCTGAAGAAAAAAAGCCTGTATTATTATTTTAGAATTTATATTAATTAATTATTGACATTCAAATATAGTAAAAGTTGAATAAAAGTTAAAGGTCTACATGAACACCAACAGCACTCGCTATTTTTTTTATAGCTTTGTTTTGTTTATCCAGTATAACAGTTGTATTCATATATTCCGTTATCCCAAAAGGCGCACCGCAAGAACTGCATTGGACAAAATATAGTTTATATTTAGATGGTGAGGGTTCTACTTCTTTGAGTTCAAATGAACTATTTTGACAATATGGACATTTCGAATAAGCCATTATTCTTCTCCTATATAACTTCCTCTTTCTATTTTATATATTCTTGCTTCAACTCTTTATAGTCCTGCTTAACCACAGAGTCCAAGAACATTAATTTTCTCTTATCAATGACATTGTTAATGATGTCTGGTTTTACCCTAATTTCCATAGATACGGACTTTATTTCATTTTCGATTGTTGTTAGTACACTTAATTTTATACTTTCTATATCCAGCTTTGAGAAATTTCGGATACGAATAGCCATCAAATGACCGGACTTGTCTTCTAAGAAATCAATGTCGTTTTTCGTTTTATAATAATAATCGTTGCATTCATTGAAATAAATTTCAAAAGCGTCATCGTTTTTCTCATATTGCAATTTACTGATTATTGGAACTTTGTCTTTAGGTGGCATTAGTTTTAGTTTTGTTGTACCAATTTCCTCTTCAACAAACTGATCACAAATAATATCCAGGCGTTTTTTTATTTTTTGGTTTATCTCGTTCATTGCTTGTCCTCCTCTATAAAAAAAGCTGTATAATGCTCTATAATTTCTTCTAACTCTCTTGCGAATTCTTCATTAAATTTTTCGTCTTTTTTTGTGGAGTCTATAACTAATACTCCCCAAGTTTTTTCTGTATCAAAGCATTTTATTGGAATACCCAGAAACAGGCAAGATTTTATATTAAGTTTATCCACCTTTTTAGGTTCTAATTTATAATCTTTCCACGAAACATTATAATATAGTTCATGATTTTTTTCATTATACAAAGGCAATTGTTCATAAATTAATGATTGTGTCTTTAGACAACATCCGGCAACACCTTCGCCAGGACGAAATGTAAGTTTGGTCTTCTTGGAAGGTTCTTTTGTCTGATATCTGCTTACGGCCTTCACAAAAACACTATCAGTATTCGGACGCATCACTTTAAATATTGTTACTCGAACATCATGAGCAAAATCATGTCCAATATTTTTCTCTATATATTTATAGATATAGCGGCATATATTATGACATTGTGTTTCAAGCGTTTTATTACGATCCCTAGAGTGAATAATGAATTCAACAATTACAAATATAGATAATAGAATAAAAAGTATAAGTGTTTGATGACTAAAGACAACTTCATGAACATTATCTTTAAAAACATCTTCAAATAATAAAAGCTTTTTTACTGGAGCCGAAGCCAAGAGGTAAGAAAGTAAGCCGGTAATAACAATCGATATCCATCTGAGTTTTGAGCCCATTCTTATTTAATTACCTCCTTATTAAAAGATACCATTATATTTATTTTTCTCCTCCCTACATCCTATCCTTTAATTCCTTCCTTACAGGACTGTTGCTTAAATGTCTGTTTCTGTCTAACCAGTCAAGAGCTGTCCTCCCCGTATTATCTTCAAGTTTCGCGTTCGCTCCGGCATTCAATAACAATGAAATAACTTTTGGATCGCCGCCGTACTGGGCAGAAAGAATTAGCGCTGTTTTACCTTCATTGTTTCTTGCGTTAATATCAGCGCCAGCCTGTAATAAAACCTCAACAGACGCATAGAAACCTGAGGCTCTCATAAGCGGAGTGTTTCCATTAGCATCTCTTGCATTTACATTTGCGCCAAGGTTAATTAATAAGACAATATTATCTTTTTTATTACTACCTGCGGCACTGTGTAATGGTGTACTGCCATTCCCGCCCCTATTAATTGTTGCACCTTTACTAATTAATAATCGAAATATTTCCGGGTTTTTACAATAAATCGCGGCATGCTCAAGCGGGGTTTTTCCATTGTTATTTACCCTATGAATGTTAACACCAGCATCTATAAATAATTTTACTAACTCTATATTATCCTTCCTGAGTACTGTTTCAAATGGAGTTTCATTATTACCGACAGGATCAATATTTGCACCAGCATTTAATAACAAACGAAAAAGCTCGGGATTATTTGAATATTCAGCGGCTATATGAAGCGGGGTTCTCATATCTTCCATAGGCTGATTAACATCAAGGCCTTTTTGTATAAGAGCTTTTACATCATCAAGTGTTTCCCATTCAATTGCATAAAAAATAGTTCCCATGTTTTGGGTCCAACTTAAACAGCCAATTAAAATGAAAAAAATTATTAAACTTGCTTTTTTCACCTAATCTCTCCGTATACGAGGCTGGTTTAATGGCGGTAATGTTACTACAAAATCACCCTGCACTAAATTTTCTTCACCTAAAGGAATAGTCCGTCCGCTCCCGTCTTCATAACAAATAAGCCAATTGTGGTCTTCTTTTTCCCTCATACGTTTAAGAGTTGCAGCCCCGTCAATTCGTACAACTTGAATTGCGTCGTGTCTTGGTACATCTGACTTTCGGATAAGCGCCAATGATCCGTCAGGGATATTAGCGTCTATCATTGAATTACCTTTTACACGTAAGGCGTAATAATCGCTTAGTTTAGTTTTTATATACCTGAACGGTACATCGATTACTAGATTCTCATCTTCTGATTGGGTAATTGGTAATCCAGCAGCAATGTCCTTACGATAAGGTATCTCACAGTATTCAGGTTCAGGATCGGATGTATAACTTTCTCCATTTTCTGCTTCTGTCTGATATTCAACTTCAGAGGTTAATTTGTTTTCAGGTAAATACGTAATATTTGGGTATTTATTTTCTAAATTTAATAAGCGTTCTTCTATATCATAAATTTTTATCTGAGTTGCAATAGTACTATAAATTATTTTTTCCAAATTTTCTATAAGGCTACCATCAGGTGATTTTAACCAGTTATATACTCCATCAACAACTTTTCCCCAATTTTTGTCTATTGGGGTGTCAGGTGGAGCATTTTCTGCTAAAAAACGAGCTATTTTTGACCTTATTTGTCGTTCTTCCTTACTGATTTCTCCATCATCAACCATATCTTCAAGGATTCCAGTATTAAGTCCTTTTATGATATAACCCTTATCTCTTAAAGTAAGAAGTACTTTCATCGGAGGAGAAAATTTACCGCTTTCATACCCAGACCACGTAGTTTGAGGTATACCAAGCATTTCAGCGAATTTCTGCTGAGATTTTCCACTTGTTTTTCTAAAATCTGTTAAAAACTGCGCTAAGTCCATAATTTTCCTCAAATCAACGAAATTTCGCTTGACTATTAACGGATTTTCGTTGAAAATAAAATATCGGCGGATAAGTCCACATCCGCCATAAAAAAAATGAAGGGACAGGGCGACAACCTGAAGTCCTCTCATTCATATATTATAACCCGTTTTTAACGGGAAAGGAACTGTGTTTATGACTGTTAAAGAACTAGCATTTTTATGGGTTGTTATTTTAGCCGGATATATCACCATCAAGGTTCTCTTTATTTTTCTTGACGATATTTCTGGGCTTATCAAGCATTTTTCCAAATTCCTTATCTATGATATCTACACCAGACTTTTCCCGAAGCAGTTTAAAAAGCTCGTGGTTTTTCCCTTGCAATTTTTTAAGGGAATTACAGAAGAGATATTGTTTCTCAAGATCAGTCTCTATCTCCAGTGTTTCCGTGATTATTGGGGAGAGATCAGCCAAAGCTCCGGAAACATGCTTTTCAGCGACAAGGATAGTTTCGAAAAACACCGACTCAATAAGCTGGTGGGAATTTTTGAGGACTACCTCCACGGCCGGCCGGCCAAGGCGTTCTGGATCCAAATAATCGAGACCGCACTTGGTTATTACTCCCAAAATCTTTTGATGCGCCTTAAGCCTTTCAGGAAAGAAATCCTTAAAGAACTCTTTTTTACTTCGATGCCGTTCAGAGAGAAAGACAAAGAGTTTCTCAATCAGTATACCAGCCAGCAAAAAGATGCCGCCAATGAGAGCGTCTAAAATTTTTTCGTTCATGCGTTTCCTGTGGGATTGTCCACTTGAAATAGAAAAAATTGCAGGGTTCCAACTACCAAGTAAAAAACCCTGCAAACCAAACCAAAACCCGCTTACGCGGGAAAGGAGCTAAATTATGGCACGAAAACTAAGCCGTGCAAGGAGAAAAGCAATGGGAATTACCATTACTCCGCAGAAGGGCTGCTGGATCAACTACATGTTAAGACTCCGCAGCATCACTCAAATTGAAGTCGCCGCAAAGGCAGGCTGCAATAATCGTATGGTATCAGATTTTTTGCGTGGGCGCAAGAACTCGGAGAAAGTCAAAAAGGCTTTAGCCGAGGTCTTAGGTTACGAATCTTTCGAGAAGCTGATTGCCGCAAGCCGTGGCAAGGAGGCTGTATGAAAGGTACAAGAATCATTTATACAAAAAAATACAAAAAATTCGTCTTTTCCAAAGTCTATGAGGCAATAGCCGACAGCACGGGTTGCACAATGGAAGATGCGCAGACATTGTTTGTCAACGCCATCGCCTACAACACAGTTGTAGAAGAAATATGCGATAAGGCAAAATACCTCACTGCTTATCTTAATTCGGAGGTAGCGGTATGATTATTGACAAACAACACAAAGCCGCTTTCGCGGAATACGAAGAACCGTTACGCCAACTTGAAAATGCTTTTAATTTGGCGGGATTGCCTGTCAGCTTCCGCTGTTTTGTTGATCCGTTAAACAACCAGATGGTGGATGTCACAAACAAAAATAAAACCAGAAACAACCTCATCTGCATCGAAGCCGACAGCCCGGCCCAAGCGATCAAAGATGTGGCGGCAAGGGTGAAGCTATGAAAAAACTATTTAAACGTTATGCATCTTTTATTTCGCCCGGTGATATATGCTTAGGCGTTATCAGAGATGAGCAGTTAAACTACGGCGGCTGTTTATACAAAATCCCACTAAAGCCGGGAAAATATATATTTACTTCTTTCGGGAACGACTCTCTATTATTAATGGAATGTACTTCTGAATCCTCTCAACTGCTTTCTGAAGTTTCGCGGGGCATTTGCTTATCCGGGGACCCTTTTCACATTCAGGGCTATATACTCCAACCTTCGCGCATTCATCCGCAAAATCACACTGGGAAAAAAGGTATAACCCGTTCCAGCTTGTCGCGCAGGGAGTTACAAGCTCTGCCGGAATCCCGGCAGACCCGCAAAGGGGACAAGGGCTGTAATTCTTCTCACGCATCGAAGCCGACCACATTCCGGTATAAGCCCGAGGATTGTAACGACAGCCACAGGAATAACAAACGTAATGTTTTTCAGAAATTGGTCCGCTCATGGACTCAACTTATCAAAAAAACAAAAAAACATACAGGAGGGAAAAATTATGAGTAAACAGGAATTTATGACCGACACTATGGGACGGCAAGTTCCGGTAAAGATGGTCAAAGAAATCGACAGACTGCGGGATCAGACGGTGCGCCGTATCGCGGATGAAGCGATAAAGATGAAAGGCGTGTTAGGTGAATTTAAAAACAAAATACGCGGTGAAATTCTTTCCTTTGTCGAAAAATCCGCCGGTGAATACGGAGTAAAGTGGGGCGGGAAAAAAGGAAACGTCTCTCTCACCACCTATGACGGACAATTCAAACTTATAATCGCGATGAACGACAACATCACATTTGATGAACGTCTTCAAGTGGCTCGTGATTTAATCGGCAAGTGTTTGACCAAATGGAGCAAGGGCGCCCGTGACGAAATCCGTGTGCTGGTCAATGACGCATTCCAGGTTGACAAGCAGGGGAAAATATCTACAGCGCGGGTTTTGGGTTTGCGCCGTCTTGATATACAAGACGCGGATTGGCAGAAAGCGATGACGGCCATCACCGAAAGCGTTCATGTAACCGGAACGAAGCAGTATCTGCGGGTTTATGAACGCGACGCCAACGGCGAGTATCAGATGATACCGCTGGATGTGGCTGCTTTGTAGGGAGCTGATATGGGAGGATTTCTTTTCAGGTTAGGCGTCAGTCTTAAAGACAAGGGCGAACAGTGGAATTGCGGTTGGCTTATCAGGCTCGGTTTACGTATCAGGGAGGCGGTGTTGAAGCATGGAAAAATTAAATAGTCAGGAGCGGATATGCGAGATTGTCCGTCTATTATGCGAAAACCATGTTTCAGGGCTTACCAATAAGGAACTTTCGGTTCGTCTTAAAACCAGTGAAACAAATATCTGCCGTGACATGGCGCTCTTAAAGAAAAACGAATGGGTTATCCAAAACAACGGATCAAGGTGGCGGTTATCGCCTGCCTTTGGGGGATTAGCCGGGCGCATTATGCGTTCGTATCAGGAGGCGAGACTGCGCTTAACGGAAGAAGAAGCGAGGTACGCCGCAGATATGCAATAAGGAGAAGAAGGTGGGTAGAAAGAAAAATGTGATTGCGCCGGAAGGAAAGGCTTTAGATAAGATGCTAATGGATATAGAAACCGCCGAGCGTCTTTACAGCGACGGGATGCCTTACGAACTTGACCGGATAGAAAATGAAATCAAATTTTATATGGCGCAAACCGCTCAAGCGCTTTTTGAATCGGGAAAACGTTTTTTACGGATTAAAGCACATGAAGATCACGGAGCGTTTTATGCAGCATTGCAACGAATTGGAGTACCGGAAAGAACCGCTGATTACGCCATGGCTGTCGTAAATAAATTTGGTGCAAATCCGCCACCGGTGGCGGATTTGGGTTCTACCAAACTTAAAATGCTTACAGTTTTTGATGATGATGACATAGAAAAATACGTCAAAGGCGGTCCCCTGGGAAGTATCCCGCATGATGACGTTGAAACGATGAGCAAACGGGAATTGCAAGAGGCTATACGCAATGAACGCAAAAAACACCAGCACGATGTCGAGACGCGGGAAAAGGCTGTCAAGCAGAAGGAAGCGAAAATCAATGAGTTGGACGAACGGTTGCGTTACCAGATACCGCTTACCGAAGAACAAAAAACAGAAAAGGCTCTTGAAGCAAAGTTGAAAGAGCTGCAAGAGAAGCTGTTTACGGCGGTTCATTTGGCGCAATTCCACTTCGGCGACGCGCTCAATATTATCGCGACAGCCAGACAGCTTGAGGGCGTAACATTCCCGATGCTGGAGAAATGGGCCAATTCGGAATACGAGGAGATTGCCGGTTTCAACGAACTGTTTGAACAACTTGACGATGAGTTGAACTATATCAGCGTGGACAAAGGCGATGGGGAACGGTCATAACGAAGCGTTGTTCGCTCCCTACGCCGTCCGCATGGCTCAAGCGGTGACGGGGAAAGAACGCAAAGCGATTGTAGAGGAAATGCGCCGGATATTCGCGTTTTCGGAACAGAAAGCGTATAACGTTCTTGCCGAATGCGGCTGGGAATCAGGGCGTAAAAAACGCAAAGACGCGGGAACCACGTCAGTTAATGAAAAGACATTGCTTACGCTGGCGGCGATGAGCCGCAACGGTTTCCGTAAAAACGGCAAGGAAACCATGCCCGTCAATGTGGCGGTTTCTGTCGCCGTGATGAACGGCATTGATCCGGGCGTGAGCAACAGCCGGGTGCGCCATTTGCTAAGAGAAAGAGAGTTGGCGGCGCAAAGCCTTAAAACCGCTTCACCCCATACCCGCATGCGCAGCCTGTACCCGAACCACGTTCATCTGGTTGATCCGTCGCTTTCGCTTTTGTACTTTACGCCGAACAAGCAGCATCTGCTTCGTGATGACGAAGTTTACAAAAACAAGCCTTTTCTGGAAGGGAAGGAAAATTTAAAGTGCTGGCGTTATGTGCTAACAGACCATTACTCGGCGAGTATCTGCGTGAGGTATTACGAATCGCGCGGAGAAAACCCTGAAAACCTGTACGATTTCCTGCTGTACGCGTGGGGACAAAAGCAAAATCAGGCGTATATGTTTCACGGGCTGCCCGAACTGCTTTTGTGGGATAGAGGCAGCGCGAACGGCGCGAGGGCTGTAACGAACGCTCTCAAAGCGTTACGTGTCAGAACGGAGGCTCACGCCGTAGGCAAACCGCGGGCGAAAGGGCAGGTTGAGAACGCAAACAATCTGGTAGAAACGCATTTTGAGTGTCTTCTCAAACTGGAAGAGGTGCACAGCCTTGCCGAACTTAACGAAGCGGCTGAACGGTGGTGCGCGGCGTATAACGCCAATGAGATTCCGGCGTTGGACACGAGGTTGCACCGCTCCGGCAGGCTAATCGGCATACGCACCATGCTCTGGCAGCGCATAACGGAAAGCCAGTTACGTGAACTGCCGGACGCGGAAATTTGCAGGCAGATATTCACCACGGGAATACAGACGCGCAAAGTCGCAGGCGATTTGACGATCCGTTTTGTGCATCCGAAGATAAAGCGCGCGTTGGTTTACAGCCTCGCCGATCTTCCCGGAATTGTATCAGGCATGAATGTGGCGGTTCAACCTGTACTGGTTGACGCCGAACTGGTTGTCATTGTGCGTTATAAACACGGCAATGAAGAAGTCAGCTTTGAAACCAAGCCCATAGAACTTGACGCCGCCGGATTTGACATTGAGGCGGCGGTAATCGGCGAGGAGTACAAAGCGCAAAAAGACACGCGCCGTGAAAAGAACATTAAAACGCTGATAAAAATATCAAACGAAGGCAAGAAAGGCGTTACGCCGTTTGCGGAAGTAACAAACGGACAGGGCTTTAAGACGCACAGCGTTATTAATCCGGCTGTAAATCCATTTGTAAGACAACGAACCGGAGCGAGCGTTGAAGTGGCGGAAACGAAACAAACTCCGCAAGATGCCGGAGTTTCGCAGATCGCGGAAACAATCTACACTCACGAAATTTTGATCAGCGCTACCGAAATGGCAAAGCGGATTAAACCGGTACTCGGCTATGTGCCGGAAGGTTTCATCGAGATGTTGAAAGAAGCGTATCCCGAAGGAACGCCGTCCAACCTGCTTGATGATTTGGCAAACAAATACAAAGGACAACAACAGGAAGAAAAGTCCTTTGAGAAAATTCTTAAATTCGCGTAAGGAGAAATTGATGTTAAAATTGAAAACTTTTAGAAAATTCGGGCTGAAAGCCGATCCCTTTTCGGGTGATGTGGTGAAAGCCGAAGACGTGTACCTGACAGAGGACACCCGCTTTATAGCGGAATATATTTTACAGTCGGCGAAGGCAGGCGGAATGGTTGCTTTGATCGGTGAAAGCGGAAGCGGAAAAACCACGATCCGCCGTTATGCGATAGACCGCATGGCCGCCGAAGGCCAGAAAGTGCGGGTAATTGCGCCTCGCAGTATCGAAAAGACCCGCCTTTCTACAAGCGCCATCTGCGACGCGATTATAAATGACTGCTCCACGGAAGCGCCGAAGCGGACGCTGGAAGCAAAGGCCCGGCAAGTGGAACGTATTTTGACAAACTCCAGCCGTGCAGGATGGAATCACGTTCTGATGATCGAAGAATCACACGATTTGTGTATCAACACGCTTAAATACTTGAAGCGGTTTTGGGAACTTGAAGACGGATATAAGAAACTGCTGTCAATCGTCTTAATCGGTCAGGTTGAAATGAGAATGAAACTTGACGAATCCAAAAACTGGGAAGCCCGTGAAGTTATCCGCCGTATGGAAATACTGGAACTTAATCCGCTTGGAAACGGCGAAGAAATCGCAAAATATCTCGACATCAAATTCAAGCGAATTAACAAGGAACGCTCGGAAATTATCAACGATTCGGGATGCGCCGCTCTTGCCGCCAGATTAAGACGGCAAACTCAAACGCAGGAAATCTATTCGGTCGCCTATCCGCTTTTGATCAACAACTGGTGCAAGAGGGCGATGAATCTGGCCTGTGAACTTGGCGCGAAATGCGTTGACGCCGAAGTGGTTAACGCTTTGTAAAAAATAATTAGGGAGGGGAAAATATGATACAAATGCAAATAACACTTCCGGAAAATATAATGGAAATGATTCGCAGCGAAGCGAAACAGTGTGGTGTTACACCAAATGTTATTGCTCGCATAAGGCTCTGTAGTCTTTTTTGCGGGAATGAGCCAGAGACAAATAAAAAATCTTACATTGTTACGCTTGAGAACAGGGTAGAAATAGAAGCGTACGTAAAAGAGCGTGGGTTCGGCGATATGGGTATTTTTCTTAAGAAAGCAGCCGAATGGTACATGAAAAAATTTCATCTTTCAGCCGCTCAAAAAGCCTCAATTGATAAAAATATCAATAAACAAAAACAAACCCCAGCGTATGCCTCCGCTGTGGCTTTATAAGGATTTTAAATGAAGTCAGTAACAAGTGAAAACAGGCGTAAAAAGCTCATCCAGCTTGTTCATGTCGGAAAGAAAAAAATGGGCATGAACGAAGAAACGTACCGTGCTTTTTTGACAGGAGTCTGTGGCAGGGATTCCGCCGCCAAAATGACAATCCGCCAACTGGAGCAGGCGCTCAAAGCAATGCGGGGAAACGGTTTTGAGCAGTTTGCAAGGCGCGTAAAGCAGGAGGAGAAAGGCGGCGCGACTTTGGCGCAGCTTGAGTACATCAAAGGAATGTGGGCGGTATGCGCGCGGAATAAAAGCGACGCGGCGCTTAAAGCGTTTGTAAAAAAGATTACTTATGTTGACGCGATACGCTTTCTTGACGTGGACTTGGCGCAAAAAGTAATTCTGGCATTACGCGACATGATGATAAAAGCGGGTTTTAATCCTGACACTTCGGAGGCGTTACATGGGTAAAAGGAACAGTTCCCTTGCCGAAGACATGATTATCCTGTGCGCCGCATCTGTTGGATCGGAAACCGCGCAGAAAGGAATCAGGGCTTTGTGCCGGTACTTCGGCGGACAGATGATCTATGTTCCGTTGAGAAAAGAAACAGGGCAGAGCGCCGATAAAATACGCGGCGTTCTTGCCGATGCGGTAGGCGACAAACCCGCAGGAAAGATATTGGACAAACTGATGATCCGTTTAGGCGGCCTGCAAATGTATGTCCCTCTTGAGCGCTGCGCATTCAGGAAAACAATCGCCCTTGAGATTTACGAACGAAATCTAAATAAAGATATGCCGATAAACGATCTTGCCCGCGAATACAATATCAGTTTTACTCTTGCCTATACGCTTTGGAGGGAGGGCCAGCGTGAAAAATACCATAAATCCCTCCCATATCTGCCATTTCTGGAATTTCAATACATTAATTCCGATTAGGGGAAAAACGCCGGATTTTGACCATAGACTGCCTGCATGGAAACAACAGGCAGTCTTTTTTTATCTCTCAATATTGAAAACGAAGAAATTCCCAAACGCGTAAAAATAGTTCCTTCCGGCGCGGCAGTGAAAGGGCGTGACGGCAGGGAGTGGAAAAACCCTGATCCCAAACTGCTTGCGTTTAATTCCAACGCGCGTCTTCCGATGATGCCGATTGATGAAAATCATTCTACGGATTTATCAGCGCCGAAAGGCGGTCCGTCTCCGGCTTTCGGCTGGATGAGAAACCTCTGCGCCGATGAAACAGGCGCGATATGGTCGGACGTCGAATGGACTCAGCTCGGCCTCAACGCGCTTTCAAAAAAAGAATACCGATTTATTTCTCCGGTGTTTTTGCATAACGAAAAAGGTGAAATTGCCTGCATTGTAAGAGCCGCGCTTACCAATTCGCCGAACCTGAATCTTCCTGCTTTGAATTCACAGCAGTTAGAAAATATAAATACGGAGGTTTCAATGAATAAGGAACTATTAGCGGCTTTGGGTTTGCCCGAAACCGCGACCGAAGCGGAAGCGCTTGCGACGGTTAAATCGCTTAACGCGGCTAGGACTGCGACCGTACCGCAGACGGACAAGACAGCTGTTGATCTTGCCGCATACGCTCCCCGCGCCGATTTAAACGCGATGGAAGAAAGAGCGGTTACAGCGGAAAAACAGCTTGCCGATCTTAACGCGGCGCAATTAAAAAAAGACGCGGAAGCGGCGGTTGACGAAGCCATCAAAGCCCGCAAAATCGCTCCCGTGAGCAGGGAACAGTATCTTGCCCTTTGCGCGACAAGGGCGGAACTTGAAAAAATAAAAAATATTTTGACGTCCAGTCCCGTGATAATCGCCACGGAACCGCAGGCGCCGCAGAGTACGCCACCCCAGTCGGGAAGCGTGTCGCTTAACAGCGAGCAGTTACAGCTTGCCAAAGCTCTGGGTTATACGCCGGACGAATACAGGAAAATCATGGAGGGTTCAAAATGATTATAACATCTCCCATATTAAACGGGCTGCGCACAGCGTTACGCGACGAGTTCCGCAGAAGGATGTCGGAAATTGACGCAAAGTCGGTCTGGAGACTGCTGGCGACAATTATCATGTCCAACACCAAAAGCAACACTTACGGCTGGCTTGGCGCGTTCCCCCAGCTTCGGGAATGGGTAGGCGACCGCGTAATAAAAGACATCGCGGAATCCGCATACCAGATCGTCAATCAAAAGTACGAAGCGACACTCGGCGTTGATCGCACCGACATTGAAGACGACACGCTTGGACAGTACCGGGTCCTGGCCGCCGAAATGGCTGATGAGGTTGAACGTTTTTTCAACCGGCATATTGCTCTTTTGCTGAAAAACGGTTTTACCAACATCTGTTATGACGGGCAAAAGTTTTTTGACAACGAACATCCCATATACGAAAAAACAGACGGAACCGGCTCCTATACGCCTTTCTCCAACATTGTCGGCACGGGACTCGAAGAAGGATCACCATGGTTTCTGTTATCGCTTTCCGGCAGCCTGAAACCGCTTATTCTGCAGCAGCGTTCCGCGCCGGAGTTTGAAGAAATCACCGACACGCAAAACGACAAGGTATTCATGCAGGACAAATATCTTTACGGCATCCGCTACCGCGGCAGTTTCGGTTACGGTCTGTGGCAGCAGGCGGTCGGCTCAAAAGACAGTCTTACCGCTGACAATTACCAGAAAGCCCGCGAAAAGCTTCAATCGCTAAAACGGGACGGAGGTGATCCTTTGGGCATCGTTCCGACCCATTTGGCGGTCGGTCCGTCACACGAAGCGTCGGCGAGGAAAATTGTAGAGATGCAGTTCCTTGCCAGCGGCGCGTCCAACATCAACTACAAGACTGCGGAACTTTTAGTCATTCCGCATCTGGCATAAGGGGCGCTGTCATGGATAAAGAAAAATTAAACTTGTGGATCGAAAGATTAAAGAAGGCAGACAAAAAAGACTACAAAAACATTGTAGCCGAAATGGCCAAAGAAAACATCTTAAAAGTCGATGACGCGTGGCAGCTTCTTAAATTAGCCGGTTTTGATCCTGAAAATAAACCGCAGGATATTCCGCAAGATAAAGCGGAAGTTAAAAAGCAGCCTGTTGTTTTGCGGCATAAAACCGAATATCCCAGATACCGCCGCGCCGGGCTTGTGTTGACGCAGAAGGCGGAAACCTACGAAGTAACCGAAGAGCAGCTTGCAATGCTTAAAAAAGACCCTTGGGTGGTTATCGGCGATACCAAAAAGGACGGCGAAAGTAAATGATCCCATTGGTTTCCGTAGAGCAGTTTCTTTCGCGTATTTTACAGCCTACGATTTTGCCAACAGATGAATCGAATGAGCCGGATACGGAACGAATTGAAATCGCCTTGCGGGACGCTACGGGAATCATTACCGCAAATCTCCCCTGGCTTTTGGATAAAAAGACCGGGGAGATCGCGCTGCCTGTCAATCCGCAATTCGCGGACGCTCTTAACGGCATCTGTACGGACATCGCTGTGTACAGGCTGACCGATTCTGTTTCCGGCAGCGAGGGCGCCCGGGAAAAATACCGCGACAACATGACGCTGCTGAATAAAATTAACAAAGAGTATCAGGGAGGGCTTGAAGGTCCCGGTTTACAATCGTCAGACGTAGTTACGCCTAACGTGGAGGAAGGCATAACGGACGACAGGTTTTTCAAGAAAGGCAGGATGTATTAATGGGAAGCGCCGCCGTTGAAATTAAATTACAGGAAATAGACAGACTCGCGCATAAGCTCAACGAGTTTGTTATGTCAGGCGGTGATAAAGAGCGGCTTCTTAATAGTCTGGGTGAATTAATTGAAGAGCAACAGATCAAAGAACGAATTGATATAACCAAGTGCAATCCTGAAGGAAGGAAATGGGACCCTTGGAAGGAATCGACAGAAAAATATATGCGCAAATATTTCCCCAAAGCCAGTTTGTTATACCGCGATCCTGCGGAAGGCTTGCTTGGCTCAATCGAACATCAGATGAAGGGAAGCGACACAATACTCGTTGGTTCCACCAGGGAGTACGCGAGCTACCTTCAGGAAGGCACAAAGAAAATGGCCGCGCGCAAATTCCTGGGTTTCGGCGCCGACGACATTACCGCGTTACAGGACGCGGTAGATGAATTTATGAGGGAGCAGACAGCGTGAAAATTATTACTTTAGCGGACGTTCGCGACGAGGCGGTTAACCAGATAAAAGCCGCTTTCGCGAAAAATAAAAAATTGCACATAGCGGCGCATCCGGGCAGGTTCGACGAGGCGGAGATTAAACGGCTCGCCAACCAGACGCCTGCCATGTTCACATCGTTTATGCGGTATACAGACGAGGATCACACCGTTGAATTTGCAAGCTGGGTATTGTACCGCGCCGACAGCAAAGATCGTCTTTATGACGGAGCGTTAAAAATAGTTTCGGCGCTCATTCCCGTTATCGGGAATTTGGACGCCGACTGGAGCATAGACGGCGGAGATAAAATCGCGGCGGAGTGCCTGTATTCCGGCTCGCTTGATCAGATCAATATCACGCTATGGGGAATAAAGTGGAAATGGCACATAACGGATTTGGCGCTTTATGAAGATGAAGGCGGAATATTGCTTTCCGATCTTGATTATTTTGAAGGCTATGACGCGACGCACAATATCGGAAGCGCGGCCGCGCAAGATAAAGTAAATTTGGAGGGTTAAAAATGCCAGTACCGATTAGACAGATTCCGGCGAACCTGTTGGTCCCCGGACATTATCAGGAGATTGACAATTCCCTTGCTGGTTCGCAAGGCGACATCAAAAAGGCTTTGATGATAGGGTATAAACTTGCCTCGTCCGAAGCCGAAAGCGGAAAGCCGGTTAACGTGCTTTCGGCGGCGAAGGCGCATCAGCTTTTCGGATACGGAAGTCCGGCCGCCATTATGGCGGAAACATTTCTCGCTCTTAATAAAGTCGAGCAATTGTATGTTCTTCCCATTCCTGAACCTGAAGCCGGAACAGCGTGGAAAAAGAAATTTTCAATTAACGTTACAACCGCCGGGCAGGGAGCGATCCACATCGCGGTAAACGGCCGTAACTATGATGCCGCTGTTACCGAAGGAGCGGAAGCTGAAGCCGTAGCGGCCGCCATTACCGCCAGAATCAACGCGGAGCTCACTCTTCCGGTAATCGCGGAAGCGGACTCCAACATTGTTACGATTTCGGCTAACGTGAAGGGAGAGGCGGGAAATTCAAACAGCGTCTTTATAGCGTCTATGGCGTCCGGCGTTTCCGTCGAAGTAATTACAACCACAGCCGGAACCGGCGTTACGGACATCAAGCAGTTCCTTAAAGGGCTGGGTGAAGTCCGTTATAACTTTATCGCCAGTGATTTTAACGATGCCGAAAACGTCAAGGCAAGCTCCGACGAGCTTGAATCCCGTTACGGCGCGATGAGGCAAATCGGAGGCAGAATGTACGTCGCCCTTTCCGGCGAGATTGGAAGTAAAACAGACGCCGGCACAATGCTGGCGAAAGCGGGTGAAATTAATTCACCTCACATTATTTTAATTCCGCGAAGCGTAAATCCCGATCTTCCCTGCGTTTGGGCGGCGGCATGGTGCGCGATCGCTTGCCGTATCCTTGCCGATGATCCCGCGGCAAACACTTACGACACCAAAATAACCGGCTTAATCGGCGGCGTGCAATTTGACGCTGATGAACGCCAGAAACTTCTTGAAGCCGGTATTGCAACCTACCGACTGGATACAACAGGTAATGTGCTGATTGAACGGCTCGTAACCAGTTACACCGAAAACACGGACGGCGGACGCGATACAAGTTATCTTGACGTACAGGTTACCGAAACGGTAGACGCCGTACGCTCATACATCAACACCGAAGCAAAGAAGCGGTTCAAGAAATGGAAACTGGCGAGTACTGAAGAAAACTTCGGCGCAGGCGCGAGAGTAATGACGGCGGGAGTATTCCGCTCATTTCTGGCAGAACTGTATCAGGAAGTGTTCATCAAGGAAAAACAGTGGTGTCAGGATTTTGACAGTTACATAAAATCCATATTTGTTGAAATAAAAAACGGCAGTAAAACCTGGCTTGAATATTCCCATCAGCCCGATCTGATAGGCCAGTTCTATATCGGCGCAGGGTTGCTGCAATTTAAATAGGAGGCGGATTATGAAACTTGAAAGAGTACAGAGAGTTATTTCTTCAAATGTCGGCGAATTGCCGATTCAGGAAAAAGGCGCGACCTTTAAGCCCGCCGGAATAAAGCGCGAAACAAAGGTAGGTGAAATACCGCAGCATACCGGCTATACGGAAAGCCAGACTTTCGCCGAATTAAAATTAAAACTCAACGCGACAGGCAAGCTCGGTGTTGAACAGCTGAGCAATATGGGAGAGGACACTCTTACGATCTTTACTACAGGCGGCAAGCAGTATGTGATGCCGTGCGCGTGGGTAGTCGAACCCGGGGAACTCGGCGATGCCGAGATGGACATTGTCTACAATTGCGGGACAAGCCCGAGGTTGAAATAGGAGGGACGTTATGGCAAAAAAAATTGAACTAAAACATCCTTTCACGGTCGGTGAACTGAAAGTTTCAGAGGTAATAATTCAAAGACCAAAAACAAAAGATTTTATAGCTGTTGGTACCGCTCCTGTCGACAGCGCGTCCGCAGACGCCGCTTTATTTTCTTCACTGTCCGGTTTACCAATGTCTGTTGTTACGCAAATTGATATTGACGATTGGTCGAGAATCCGAACCGAACTTGCGCTTGTTTGGGCTTCGTATTTTACTTCAAAGGAATACGATGAAAACCCTACCAACGCGGAGACGGAGACTCCGCAAAACGGGAAAACGGAGACAATCTCACACTAGAAGAAATCTGCGACCGTGTCGCAGAAATGGTAACGGAAATTCTTGTATTACTTTCGGGCATGGATTTTACAACACTTATGGATATGTATTGGGAACAACTGTCTTTTTGGCATGAGAAAGCCGTCAAGGTAACAAAAGCGATACGCGGAGGAAAATAATGGCGGAAATTAAAAGCGGTGTTACTTTATCGCTTAAAGATTTATTTTCTCAAGGTATGAGCAAAGCCGCGGGAGCGGCTTCCGGTTTTGCCCAAAAAACACTCGGCGCGGTAGAAAAAGTAGACAAAGCTATTTCAGGTACAACCGCGAAACTTGCGGTATTTGGTTTAACGTTATCCGTCGGCGCGGCGGCGAAAGGTGTTATTGAGCTTGATCACCGTATGACGCGGCTCGGGTTATCGGTAAACGCGTCGGCTGAACGAATCTCAAAACTAAAAAGAACTATTTTTGATGTCGCACAGGCTGCGGATATTAAAATTGATCCGACCAATATTTTAAGCGGAATTGAAGTTGTTATTTCCAAAACCAGTGATTTACAATACGCCGAGGATAACATCAGAAATATCGCTCTCGCAATACAGGCGACAGGAGAATCAGGCGAATCAATGGGAGACCTTTTCTCTGAATTCCAAAAATTTGAATATTCTACCGAACAAATATCATCGCTCATGGATGATATGGTCGCGCAGGCGAATCAGGGCGCTTTTTCATTAGCCGATTTCGCAAAAGCTGCACCGCAAATATTTTCTTCGTTAGAGGCAAATAAAATAGGAGCCGTACCGGAGAATATAAAAAGCGTTAACGCCGCCTTGCAAATCATCAATGCCGGAGCTAAAAATTCTACTAAAACGTTTGCGGCTTTTAATTCCGTATTTGGAGAAATAACTGATCCTGCAAAACAAGGAGAATTAAGAAAGTTGTTGAAGATAAATGTTAAGGATTCTAATGGAAACCTTAAAGACTTCAACGATATTATGTTCGAGATTACTGAAAAAGCAAAAGACCCTCATAATGCTAATCTTCTTAACAAAATATTTAATTCATCTTCAATGGTGGCAATAAATTCTTATATTTCGCATGGCGAAAAGATGATAGATACCTTGACCGATCTCGGTGATACCACGGGTTTGCTGCAAAAACAATCGGCGGCAATGGCCGGCACTATGCAATCAAACATAAAAAATTTGCAAACAGCGTTTAACAGTTTTGCCGATAGCAATTTGGCAAAACCGCTTGAACATCTGACGAGCCTTCTGAATAAATTGTCCGAAGACCCTGAAAGGGTAAAAAAAGTGTTCACCGGAATTGCCGTTGGAATTGGAGCGATTGCGGCGGTCAAGGGCATTGCCGGAATATCGCGGCTTGTCGGCAGTTTATTAAAGTTAAAAGGCGGCAAGATAAACATCGCCGAATCATTGAACATGGCCACTGCGATGCCGGTATATGTAACAAACTGGAACGGCGGAAGTCAGGGAATTGGCGCCAGCGGTCAGTTTCAACAGCCGCAAACGGCGCCATCAATTCAATTAACAGACAAACCTTTAACGGCAGCGCAAAACGCTGTAAAAAATTTAACGCCAAAACAATACGCAGGAGCTGCCGGAGCTTCGGCGATTACAGCCGCCTTTGTTAAAATCCCTCAAATGATGAACGAATTAGGCGAAATAAAACAGAACGAAGAATTGACTGCTAAAGAGCGCGGTAAAGCAAAAGGCGGAGCGATAGGGGACGCGTCCGGAAGCATTGTCGGCGCCGCGTTAGGCGGAGCGGGCGGAATCGCCGCCGGAGCCGCTGTTGGAGCGGCAGTTGGATCTATTGTTCCGGTACTTGGTACAGCGGTCGGCGCCTTGGTTGGCGCTACTATAGGCGCGGCTGGAATGTACCTCGGCGGTAAAGCCGGGCGTAAGATAGGAGAAGGCATCGGGGAGTCTCTCGCGTCCGATGATTCAAAAGCGTCTCATGTTACGCGCAATCGGTATATGCCCGTTTCCGATTTGCCTCCGGTGATCACGCGGACGGGTTCAAGTGTTACGCCGCAAAAAGTAGAACTCGGCGGACAGGCGGTTATGGACGTTAATGTCAATCTTTCAGGTTTCAACCCGACCGCTTCAGTAGCCATACGGGACAATACCACAAACTTCCGGTTTGACCCGGGTTCGCGGACGGCGCAGAGAAGGAACGGAATGTGAGCGAAGAAGAAAAAAACAAACCGCGTTTTGACATATCGCTTCCCGGTCTGTATAAAGAAAACTGGCGCGAAGCCTACTGCGCTGATAAAGACGCCGCTCCGCGCCTGTCCAGCTATCAGGCGCCGGAAGGGAAACCTATTCCCTTTATTTACAAGAGCCTCGAATTTTCAGGCGGTCAGGCGGTCGACACCGCCGAATATCCGTTTTTCGGTTTGTGGTCCAACGAAGCGTTAAACCAAAAACCGCAGAGCATAACCGTCCACGGATACCTGCGCGGAAACTATTACCTTCAGCAGCGGGCGGCTTTTGTTGACGCGCTGATGTCACCGACTACTGACGATAATCCCGGTTTTTTTGATCACCCGTTATGGGGACGGTTTAAAGTCGTCGTAGAAAGCTACACTGTCTCGGAAGCGGCGGATGAAAACGGACAATGCGAATTAACGCTTACATTAAAACGGGCCGGCGTTTCTCTGGAAACCAGAGTGGCCGTTTTATCCCCGGATAATTTTACCAAACCCAAAGAAGCGGCCGCCGCCGCCGAGATTGATTTCACGCAAACCGAAAAAGACCCCGCGATACTCGCGCGAGCTTTCGGATTAATTAAAGCCGTATTGTTAAACGGCATCGGCAGGATTCAAGCGGCCCAAACAAAGCTGAACAGCATCGCCAATGAAATCAACGGCATATCAAACCTCATAGCTCAGGGCGTTCTTGAGCCGGCGCGATTGGCGCAGGCTCTGATAAACGCGGTTTTTTCCATCATCGGAGAGGTCGCGTCAATAGGCGGTTCGGTAGAAACAGTAAAAAATTATTTATTTGAAAAAGATAACGAAAACGCCGCCGTCATACAGTTTCTTTCGGCTGCGGACTTTTCACTGCCCATTGATACGGTTACAGTCACGCAGGCGGAAACAAAAGCGGAGACGGAAAACCTTTATCGTACCGTATGCCTTTGCGCGTCAGCCGAAACGCTTATAAAAATGAAAGGCATAACCCGGAACAAAATGAACGCTTACTGGGCTATGTATACCAGACTGGAAAACAGCGTCAATCTTGAGAATCCCGATGTGTTTGAGGCCGTAACCGAAATGAGGTCTACGCTTTCCCAGACACTCCGGCAAAGCGTCATGGGCATTGAGCTTAAAAAAACTTTTGAAAGATCCGTGCCGCTGCTTTATGTTTCGCATTATCTGAAATGCGATGATGAAAAACTTCGGGAGATGAACTTCATAGAGGACTCCCTTTTAATTTCAGGAGAGGTAACTTATGTTTAAAGCATTTGTAAAAAACGCTACCACGGGAAACGAATTGTTATGGCGTTCCATAAAAATCAGAAAATCATTGGATGAGATATGCCATACAGTTGAACTGGAAATAGCGCCGTCTGAACGCTTAAAGGTCAGGAAACACCACAGGCTGGAAGTAAGATGTAAAAATAATTTGGTTAATGATTCCGGCGGCGAAAGGCTGGTTACTACCGTATTGGTGGACGAAATCACCGCAAGCGCGGATATTGATAAGCACAGCGTTATGGTAATAGGGCGGTCTCCGGCGCGGGATATTATTGATTCAACATGGTCTGACTATGATGATGATAAAGATGAAAAAAAAGATAAAAATAAAACACTTGGTACAATCGTAAATGAAATAGGTAATAAATTTGGTATCAGCTGCGTTGTTTTTCCGACAGATAAACCTGATTCAAGCGATCCTGTTTATTCCTTTGCGTTTGAGAATGAAAGTCCCTGGACAAAACTGACTGACGAGGCTGACCAACAGGGTTTTATTTTAACAAGTAACGAGGCCGGTAATCTATATTTATGGAAAGTTCAAGCTACTGTTAGAGAAGAGCCTTTCCACATAACAGAAGGCGTAAATATAAAAGCCATTAAATGGACTGAAAACGGCGCGGAACAATTTCGCAAATACATCGTAAAAGGCGGGGGACATGCTCCGGTACAAGTTATCGACAATACTTGTCCTGGTAACAGAACCCTTACTATTGTTATAGACGATCCATTTGTTACAGAAACAGAACTTGAGGGCAGGGCGTTAACCGAAATGCGGCGCAGGAAAGAAAACAAAACAGTTGTTACCGTTTCAGGATGGGGACTTACCGATGAACAAATAAAAAGTATCGGCAATAAAAAAGAACAGGAAATTTACTGGTTTCCGAATACATTAATCCCGGTTAAAGTACCCTCGTTAGGGCTTAATGCTATTCTCTTAATATCAGAAGTGGAATATACCGCGGTCGCCGATACGATGAGCTGCGATATAACGCTGGTAAACAGGGAGATGTATTTGTGAGCGATACGCTGTTAAAAAAATTAAACGCGAAGATACAAAATCTTTTTTCTGCAGCTGAATTCCAAGAACGTGACGGTGATAATATAAGAGTAAAAACACTTTCAGACAGAATAATTAACCAAAAGGAATCCTTCCCATACGGCTTTGCGGCGAAAGCTAAAACCGGTAAAGTCCTGGTTTTTTGTCAGGGCGGGGATTTCAACGGTTATGAAATTTTTCCTCTTGTATCGGATAACGATATTTTATCAAAACTTGAAGAAAATGACACGGCAATTTATACGGACAATAATGGTAACATAAAAATAATAGCCAACGGAAGCGGAAAGGTTTTTATCGGGAACGACAGTAAAAATTTATGCGCTCTTTTAACGGGATTAATTGACGAGATAATGAATATCGTAACAGTCGGCTCGTCAACTACACAAACAGTTGATCCCGGGACTAAGGCAAAACTTTTATTGTATAAAACCCAGATAAAGCAGCTTCTTCGGGAGAACGTATAATGGCGTTGAGAATACCTCCCATAACATTGGAAAACTGGAATGACATACGCGAGCTTGTAATGATGAGCATAGGCACTGATAAAGGCTCATGGTGGGCCGATCCAAGTTTTGGGAGCGAGTTGTATTTGTTGAGAGAAAACGGCAAGGTTGACGGAAAAACCGCCGGAAATTTTAAACGGATGCTGCAGGAATGTACCGCGTGGATAATCGCTGACGGGCTTGCCCGGCAAATAAACTGCGAAGCGGAACGTACGGGCAAGAACGAAATTTCCTATTCAGTCGAAACAATACAGCCTGACGGCGGCAGCGTTTTAATTAAAGAGGTTTGGAATGGCGTTCGTTCGTGAAAGTTTGCATGTAATAAAAGAACGTACCTTCGCCAATTATATGAGCCTGTTCAAACCGCTTGACAGGACTTCTCGGCACAGCCTTCTTTCCGTGTTCGCTAATGTCGACGCCGGCCTTTCTCATTTACTGCAAGGAGATTTGGGTTTCCTTTCAAAGCAGTTGTTCCCGGATACAGCCGAAGGCGAATACTTGCGGGCTCATTGGTCAAGCAGGGTTCCGCCGCTGTACGCGGTCGCGGCCATTGGAAAGGTTGAAGTCAGCGGCATTCCCGGAACGGCGGTCCCCGCCGGCGTAGTCTTCAAGAGTTCTTCGGGTAAAAGATACTTCACGGAAAATTCATGCGTCATTTCAGGTAACGGAAAGGCGGTTGTAAATGTAAGAGCGGAAAACGTGGGAGCGGATTCAAATCTTGAAGCCGGCAGTCAGCTTGTTATTGTTTCAGCGATACCGTCCGGAGTTGGAAAAAACGCCGTTGCCGCGGAAGGAGGCATCCTCGGAGGAGTAGACGCGGAAAGCGATGAAGAATATCTTGCCCGCGTGCTGGTTACCCTACGCACTCCTATCCGTTACGGGAAGATTGGAGATTACGCGGCGTGGGCGCTTGACGCGACGCCTGAAGTTAATAACGCGTGGGAATTTGTAAACTTCGGAATATTCGGAGCTCTGCTTATACAGGTGATAAACGGCAATCAGATTAACGGAGTTCATCAAGTGCAAAATCTTGCCGCTGTCCGTGAACATATCAGTAAAGTGTCTCCGCCTGTAATTTTTGACGTGCGCACTCCGAATATTGTAGCCGTTAACCCTGTAATTAAACTGTCGGCGCTGGAAGATACGCAGAAAAACAGGGGGTTAGCTGAAAAACGGTTAAAAGATTATCTCCAACAAACGGCTAAACCCGGAATAAAAATGACCGCGGGCTCATTTCGGAGCGCGATCATAGACGGCATTGTTATCAGCGACGCGGTTGTAAAACTGGACGGTGAAACAACCGGAATTTTTTCAACTACGATATTGGAATATCCTATACTGGGAGCGATTACATGGGTATAACCGCGGCAAGCGAAAAAGAATACAGCGAAGCTATACGTGGCTTGTTTCCTCTGGGCGAATATTGGCAGAGGCAATTTGCGGATATTGAAAGCGACGCTTCCCTGTTTTGCAAAGCGAAAACACGGGAAATTATTTTGTTTCGCAAACGGATGCGCGATCTGTTATCGGAAAGCGATTACAGAACCGCTGTTGAAACGATAGGCGACTGGGAACGTGTTTTGCTTGGTTATACAAACGCTCATTTAACACTTGAAGAACGCCAGGAATTTTTAAGAATGGAAAAAAACACCGCGATTAATCGTATTATTATCGCGGACATCGCCAAAAAATATGGTCTGGCTTTGATAGATGTTATTTTCCCGTTTAAACCTTCGTTCTTTGGTTTCTCTCAATTTGGACGTTCGATATTTTCACGGCCCGTTTTCTTTTCGGTAATTTACATTGCAATCAGGTTTGACAGCGACACGTCAAGAGACAAAGCAAAAGAGCGCATAACATGTCTGATAAATAATTCTACATTCGGCAGGGCCAATTTCGGTATCGGGCAGTTTTTTGGACGTATTTATTTTAACAAAGAATACGTAGCCAACGTCTTTTTAAGAATGGAAGCTAAAAATTTTGAAAGGGAATTAAGCGGCAAATTACTTGCGGCTAATATTGTATATTATAAATACAGTTCTTAGGAGGGAAAAAATGCCAGGAATGTATCCAGATGATCAGGTTGTTGAAATTTTCGGCGAACAGGTTAAGTATCCGGGACTTGATCCGGTTACGCGTAAATTCACCGACGGTGATTTTCATGATCCGTTAATAAAGCCGTCTTATATTCCTGCGGCTACGTTCAATCTCATTCTTGATAACTTGGAAAATCTTATCAGCGCCATGGGCCTTAACCCAAACAATACGGATCCGGAGCAGCTTAAAAAGGCCATGCTGCAAGGCTTCACGCCGAGGTCTGTTGGTGAATACCATGATCTTTCTTATGAGCCATCAATAGCGGAACTTGTACGCCTGCGTTATCTGCCTTGTGATTATCGAATAATAAAGATAGCTCTTTATCAGGAATTATGCGATTTAAAATGGGTAGGAGCCGCCAATAACGCCAGCGCAGACTGGTGGTACAAATGCGATGAAAACGGTACTCGCAATGTCAACGGCCTGTTCATGCGGGTTGAGGATTGCAGAGGTTTGTTCCGACGTGGCGCAGGAGCTAACGTCGTAAAGAAGGGCGCAAACAATACGCCTTATGATGGAAAGGGTATTGGGAATCACATTGGTGACGCTGCTAGGTCTGTGTCAGGAAGTATTTGGCTGGTAGGAAGTGTAAGCATATCAGGTGTAATAAGGTCACTTGACGAACGTTATGAGCACGGCACAACCTATAATTACGTTGAACCGAGTGTTCTTTATAGGAGGTATTCTTTCTCCAATAGTTATGAAGTTCCTACAGCCTATGAAAATCGCCCAGCGAGTATCAGTACTTTAATCTGTGTTTCATATTAAGTTTTTCTTATGATGGAAAGGACATTGGAAAATTTATTGGTGATGCGGCAAGAAACGCAAGAGGTTCTATTTTTGCCTTACTTCATGCAAGCGACAAGTGCGCCCTTTTTGGTACAACGGATGGCGTGTTTTATATGGATAATCCAGCATCTCACACTTACTCTGCTGGGGGAGGAAATGTAATACTTAATGATAGAGTGACATTTGATCTTTCCCGTGATCCGAATTTCAGTGTATCTACTGAGCCTCTTCCAAAACCCTTAGCATAAGAATGATAAATACTTCAAAGAAGCCAGAAAAAGGACAGCAGCAAAGAGTACAAAGGAGACTTTAGAATATCCTTTTACATAAAGCGTTTTTGGTATCAGATTGTCTTTTAAGTGGGAATTAGCGCGTTCCACCGTTGTTCGAATTTTATACCGTTC
>Ga0268262_10001425_pt1 | contig 29626 bp, 25 predicted proteins | sample TergutNc150P3_FD_190354 | JGI IMG/M metagenome (GOLD analysis project Ga0268262, IMG submission 190354) | Nasutitermes corniger P3 segment gut microbial community from laboratory colony in Florida, USA - Nc150 P3 (SPAdes) (version 2) | ecosystem: Host-associated > Arthropoda: Insects >... | reverse complement strand
GCCCCCCCCCCCCCCCCCGAAAACTCTAAGCAATCTTATCAATTATCAATATCTCATTATTTTGGTAAAACGCCGTCTGTCATCTACAGCGGATTTACAAATAAATCAAATTTATGGAGGAGTACCCTATGAAAAAGTTTTTAGGGATTTTTATTCTATTTGTTGTAATATTTAGTTCTTGCGTTTCCATTACAGACAGGGAAATGAGCAGCCAGGATAGGGCTAATAACAATGTAGCCGGAAAAGTTACAACTACATTTAACTCTTTCCAGGTTTTTCACATACCAAGCAATGGCATGAAAGAAAAAGCGTATCGGGAATTGTTAAAAAAAGCGCAAGCAGAATATGGAGATAATGCGGATGTCAGAAACATAACTATTGAGGGAAGTTTTTCCGCTGGAGAATTACTTTATACTTTGGGATTTGCTGCGGGTAGTGCTCTTATTACTTCTATTGCTTATCCTTATCCTTTTAAAGAATCTATGACTGTATTACCTAGTATTGTTGCTGGGGCTGCCCTTCCGATTTCTTTATTAATTGGTAATATCCAAAAAATAACCGCTACCGGTGACGTAGTTGTTTCCGGAAAAGGCGTTGCTTTGGTAAACCAACAAAGACTAGAAGGAGCGTTAGACAAGGCAGTTGAAACATTAGTAAAAAATCTGCCGCAAAATGCCAATGTCGCCATTTTGAATATGGAGTCTTCCGACGTATCAGCCGCTAAATATGCCGTTGACGAACTTGAATTTAAACTTGTCAATTCCAAAAAATTTAGAATAGTAGACCGCCGCCGTATAGATCAAATTCTCAATGAACAGAAATTCCAAATTTCAGGCGATGTTGATGATAATTCGGCTGTATCAATCGGTAAAATACTTGGAGCAAATATTGTCATAACAGGCAGTATCAGCGGTTCAGGCAATTCCCAACGCCTTTTTTTACGGGTACTTGATGTTCAAACTGCGCAAATAACCACAATGGTAAGGGAGCAGTTTTAGAATCATACCTATGGAGTATCCTATGAAAAAATTTTTATTGATATGTATAGCCTTCGTTGCAACGGCAGTGGCTGTTTACGCCCAACAGTTGGAATTAAAAGAGGTAATTATACGCTCCGCAAGAGGCATAGAAGAAACCTTGCCACAGAGGTCGAAAGTGATAGTGCTCAACTTTGAATCACCCGCCAAATCATTCTCGGACTATGTAATAGATGAATTATCCGGCGAATTAATAGAAGGAAAAAAAATCACAGTCGTAGACCGCCGCAACCTTTCTGCAATCATGGACGAGATGAAGTTTCAGTACTCAGGCTATGTCAGCGATGAGTCAATGCAGAGCATCGGAAAAATGCTGGGGGCGCAGGCTGTTATTTCAGGCTCGTTGACAGACGTAGGGGCAAATTACCGTTTCAGAATCAGGATTATTAGCGTAGAAACCGCCGCGGTACAAAAGCAAATATCACTTGATTTGAAAAAAGACACGCAGGTTGCGTACCTGTTGGGCGGCGCCGCGGCGCAAAAAGAAATAATGCAGGAAGCTGAAAGAAAGAAACGGGAGACTGAAAGAGAGGAACAGAAACTTGCAAAAAAACAAGAACGTATAAATAATGCAAAACTGAATACAGCCGGCCTTTCAATTGGTTTCACATTTGGAACGCCGGTACTTGTAGGAACATTGCACGGAACATATTCACCTTTGCGTTACTTGTTTATTGAAGCCGGTCTTGATCTTGGCTTTATCTACGATGGAGAAAAAGATTATGGATTATTCACTCTTGATGATTATATTTCCCTGTACCCCTTTGCGCATATAGGGCTTTTCCTTCCTTTTTCAGGTAAAAGCGGCTGGTATATAGGAGCAGGATGCGGCTATATGTATTCGCATTATACGTTTTCTGACGGAACAACCGACTCTAAAGCTTTCGCCCTTGATGTGCTCACCGGTTTTAATATTCTGGATATAATCGATATTTCGTATACTTTTCGATTCAACACTTCCAGTTCAGGTTTCTGGGATATGGGAAGTCAAAAATTATCGATAGGTTATGTCTATCGGTTTAAATAAAAAGGAGAGAAGAATACCATGAAAAAATATAATTTTATTTTTATGCTGTTTGCCATATTGATGTTTATGTCATGCGGGTTGGACGAAGATATTTTTGTAATGCGAGCCAACGCGGGATTAGGTTTTGTGGTAACAAATGCCGATGATTGGAAAAAAGCTCTAAAAATTATCGAAAGTGGTGACAGAAATGATCATAACGCAAAGAATTATATTATTACCGTTAAAGGAGATATGCCGTTATCTGGCAATAGTATCCATTTCCCAAACAATAGAACGATAACAATAAATGGAAAAGGCAGACTATACCTTACAAGCAAAGGTTCAATGTTTGACATTGGCAGTTTCAGCACAATTATCATTGACAGCGCAGATCTTATTTTTGAAGGGCTTACAAACTCTCAAAACGGGGTTTCCTCTGATAATGAATATCCGCTGATTTCAGTACAAAGCGGCACGTTAAAATTACAAAACGGAACCATTCGCAACAACACCTGTATTGCGTCCGGGGCAGACCGCGCTGTCGGCGGCGGGGTGCAAATTTATGCCGGAGGCGCTTTCATCATGACGGGGGGAACTATCAGCGGCAATACCGTCTCCGCCCGCCCGGGCTATAGCAATTCATTCCACGGCGGCGGAGTGTCTGTTAACAAAGGTTCTTTCACCATGACAGGGGGAACCATCAGCGGCAATAAAGCCAATAACGGCAATGGCGGCGGAGTATATATTTCAGGTGACGCATGGTCTACTCCCAAAACCAGCTTCACCATGTCAGGAGGAACTATCAGCGGCAATTCTGCTAAATATGGCGGCGGGGTATCTATTAGTCAAGGCACTTTCACCAAATCGGGTGGAGGCATTATTTATGGAGAAAACGCGCCGGCAGCGGACAAAAACACTGCCGCCACTAGAGGCAATGCTGTGTATTGGGACGGCGGATCCCGCGACACCACATTAGGAGAAAGCGACAATTTCAACACAAATTAAATTGAGGGTTGAAGGTTGTAAAATTATGGAGGAATATATGAAAAAGTTATTATTGGTTTTAGTTATTACTATGTTAATGGTCGGAGCTGTTTCCGCCCAACAGTTGGAACTGAAAGAAGTAATCGCGCGTTCTGCAAGAGGCATAGAAGGTGAATTGCCACAAAAGGCAAAAGTAGCAGTGCTTAATTTTGAATCGCCTGCCAAAGAGTTTTCGGAATATGTAATAGAGGAATTAATCAGCGAACTGTTAGAAGCCGGTAAAGTTACCGTTGTAGACCGCAAAAATATTACGGCTGTCTTGAATGAAATGAAATTTCAGTATTCCGGCTATGTCAGCGATGAATCAATGATATCCATCGGAAAGATGATAGGCGCACATTCAATCATTTCAGGCACGTTAACCGACATGGATACTTACTACCGTTTCAGAATACGGATTATCAATGTAGAGACTGCGGTGATACAACGGCAAATTACCAGCGAATTGAAAAAAGACAAACAGGTTGCGTACCTTATTGGCGGCGCTCAGGCTGTGCGGGAAGCTGAAAGGAAAGAAAAAAGCAAACCAACATCCAACGTAAGAAACAACTGGGTTTCCGCTGAAGTAACAGGCGGTTATAACTTGCAGCATGGAGAAGATTTTGCTTTAAGCGTCGGCGTAAGGTATGAAAGAATGTTAAATCCTTATGTATCGCTTGGGGTGAATTTTTATAATCTTATTTCTATTCCGCTTGGATTTGACGGAAGGGAAGAATACAAAAAAAACATTTCTTTTGACAAGGGATCTATTTTTGGAATAGATGCATCTATTCGTTTTTATCCAACAGGCAAAAAATTCTTTTTTGGTATAGAGTTAGGTCATTATGATAATGGTAATATATTACATAGTTACGATAGCTATTCTTATTCTTCAGGCGTCTATGAACATATTGTTTCTTTTTGTGTTTTACATGGAACCGGATTTGCGATTACCGGAGAACTGGGCTTTAAAATAGACATCGGTAAAGAGGGCGGACTTTTTATAGAACCCGGTTTTTTGGGAACATTCATAATTGGAAATGAAACTGTTATACAAGGCGATCCTAAGTGGGCAGATGCCGGTACTTTTATGAATGGCTACTGGAGAGGTTATTTAAGCATAGGTTACGCATTTTAGGCAGCGCGATATATAGCCTATTTTGCGTAGTATTCTGTAAAATTAAAATATTTACAAAGAATTCTACCACGAACCACACGAATATCACGAACTTTTTTCACATATCTTGTCGTTGTTCGTGTTGGTTCGTGGTAAAAATTTTTTACCTTTTCGTGTTACAACTGGGCGATAGTCTCTAGGGAGAGACCGGTGACAGCTTGTATCTGTTCCATTAAAAAACCCATTGATTTCATTTTTCGGGCATTTTCGAGGTTGGCTTCGTTGCGTCCTTCATTACGACCTTTGTTTTCGGCATCTGCCATTCCGCTTCGCCAGTCAAGTTCGCTTTTTATCAGAGTAGTCATTCGCGCGAACTCTATTTCGTCTTTGGTTATGTTTATCAATGTGTCTACCGCCATCGCTATGCCCTCCTCTTGTTTGGTTATCTCAATTATTTTATCTCTTTTCTCAGGATCTGTCAAATATTGAAAAAACACCGCCCACAGTTCAGCGTTCGTCATTTCTTCGACAGGTTTCCCTGCTGCTGGCTCTGTCTTTACCAATTCTACGGTGATTATTTTTGTTCTTCCGCCCAGCGAGATTAGGTTTTCCAAATCGCTATACACAAAATTGTGAATAAATTTTTCGTCATTGTAAAATTTTTCATTTGCAAGAATTGCGATTTGATAGGTTTCCTTCAAATCATTATATTTTTTATCTTTACCATGCATATCCTGTCCTGTGAATAATCTTCCGACATGGTACTCAAGCCGCACGGGTTCGCTCGCGATTGGGTTGAAAGACATTTCAACGTTGACAAGTTCGCCTTCTTTTGTTTTACAAACTACGTCGAAACGTAAGTACCTCTGCCTCAAATCGTCAATAGGCGGCTCATTGGCAATAATGGTTTCCACCTTAACAGTATGTCCGATAAGCGCTGAAATCAATCTCGACAACGCGCCCCTCGAGTTTGTTGTGTCTTTGGTGAATACGGCTTTGAACACCGGGTCATAGCGGATGTCCAAGATACGTTCCCCGTCCCCGAAAGGGAAGGGTCCCCACTCGTATTGAGCAGGATTTAGATTGTTTGTTTCCATAAACAACTCCTTGAAATTATTTATGTATATATGGCGTGTAGATGCGTGGCGCTTGACCGAAAAATGAAAATTTTTCAAAAAATCTTTTTTTAGTCAAGCAAAATGGCAAGTTCAACTCATATATATGTGAACCTTCTTTTGAAGGTTCAGGGAAAAACTTTTGACAATTTGAGATTAATTCTTATATAATTTAAAGGAAATATGAGTGGACTTAGATAATATTTTTCGCGAAGTACTTCGCGAAGTAAAGATGATTTGGTAAGAGGAATTATTATGTGCGATACTTACTGGGTGTCTCCTGTTAATGATATGAAAAATATATTAGAAACTTGTAATATTAAACAATTAGTAAGCGATTATCTTTATACAAAATTTAATTAAAACATCATTGATAACGGGTGTGATCCTCTTTAGAATAAATCATTTCCCGCAATATTCCTTAATAAGTTCTGTAAAAGCCTCTCCGTACTTTTCCAGTTTTCTTTTTCCAACGCCGGTAATGCCGGAAAATTGAACCAGAGAGGTTGGCTTTCTGCGGCACATATCACGCAGATTCGCGTCGTGAAAAACTATGAATGGGGGAACTGATTCCTTTGCGGCGATTTCCCTCCGTAATTTTTTTAATTTATCAAGCAGAACATCGTCAATATCAGCAGGTTTGTTTTGCGTCTCTAAAAGTTTTACGTCGCTTTGCTTCTGAATTCTTTCATCAAATATATTCTGCGCTTCTAAAAATTTCGCGCCGCTTTGTCTTGGCGTTTTTTCATCAGCCGCATTTTGCGCGTCAATGAGTTTTATGCTCTTTTGCACAGGCATTTTTTTATCGGGAGCTTTTTCACGCTCTTGCGGCAGTCTTATTAAAACGCGCTCTTCTCCCCTAAAAATTCCTTCGGCGCTGCCAAGTATTACAACAGGATACTCCCCCTCTTCCAGCAATAAAAAACCCTTGTCTATCAAGTGATCAATTATTAGGCGAATCCGGTGCGCGCTTACATCGGACATGATTGCATAAGTGCTGAGAGTCTCGAAACCCAAGCGGCGGATTTTTTCATTCTTGCTGCCGCGTAAAATGTCAATGATCATGGTCTTCCCGAAACTGCGTCCACGCTGTTTAAGACGGTATACGCAGGAAACTATTTTTTGCGCTTCCACAGTAACGTCAATCTCTGAAAATTCAGTCAGGCAATTTGAACAGTTGCCGCAGCTTGCCGGAGCTTTTTCCCCGAAGTAGGCAAGCAGTCGGCGGCGGAGGCAATCGTGTCCTGCGGCGTAAAAAGTCATTTGCTTTAGCAGTTCCAGATTGTGAGCTTGCAATTCTTCGTCCGCGGATTCTTCGTCTTCGCCATGGGTTATAAGGTACTGGTTTATACGCACATCCTGACCATTGTACAAAAGAATGCAGTCCGCGGGAGAGCCGTCACGCCCTGCGCGTCCTGCTTCCTGATAGTAGCTTTCAATGTTTTTAGGCATATTGTAGTGAATGACATACGACACATTTGACTTGTCAATCCCCATTCCAAAGGCGTTAGTTGCTACCATTACTGTTTTGTTGTCGTAAATAAAATCATCTTGATTTTTTCTGCGTTCACCGTCGTCAAGACCCGCGTGATAACGGGTAGCGTTAAAACCTCGGCTAATCAGGAAATCGCAAGTTTCTTCCACAGTTTTTCTGGTGGCGCAATAAATTATGCCGCTTGCTTCTTTTCGTTTGTAAAGACATTCCAAAAGAGCGCCTTTTTTGTCTTTTAGTTTTTGCACTTCAAAATAAAGATTGGGTCTGTCAAAACCTGTGTTTACGCAAAGGGGACTGCGCAGAACCAACAATTTGCGGATGTCTTCCCTCACATTGACAGTCGCGGTCGCGGTAAAAGCCGCAACTACAGGACGAGGCTTTATGCTTTTGATAAAATCCGCTATTTGCAGATAACTTGTTCTAAAATCATGCCCCCACTGTGACACGCAATGCGCCTCGTCAACTACCACAAGCGGTATGCTGTTAGCTGCAAATTCAGAGGAGTCAGTCCTTTGCAGGCGTTCGGGAGCGATATAGAGAAGTTTAATATTGCCGCTCGTTATTTCATCCATCGTCTCCATGTATTCCCTGCCGTTTAGGGAACTGTTTAAAAAAGCCGCGCCGCATTCCGCTTCTTGTAACGCGGTGACCTGATCCTTCATCAGGGAAATCAGCGGTGAAATAACGATTGTCATTCCGTCGAGCATTAGGGCGGGTATCTGGTAGCAGAGAGATTTTCCCGCTCCTGTGGGCATCACCGCAACCGCGTCAGTCCCCGCGAGAATAGCGTCTATTACTTCTTCCTGCCCCGGGCGGAAAGAAGAATAGCCGAATTTTTCCCTGAGTATTGTCAGTTTGTCCAAAATTGCCTCGGTATTATTGGTTTGGCATCATACGTTAAACTTAAAAAAGATAACATCGCCGTCTTGAACAATGTAGTCTCTGCCTTCAAGACGGTATTTTCCCGCTTCTTTAATTTTTGCTTCCGTTCCATAAGTAAAAATATCTTCGCAAGTGTATACTTCGGCTTTTATAAAGCCCTTCTCAAAATCTGTGTGAATAACGCCCGCCGCTTTTGGCGCGGTGTCTCCGGCGCGGATTGTCCACGCTCTGCACTCGTCTTTTCCTGAAGTGAAAAAAGTTCTTAAGCCAAGCAATCTGTAAGTGCTGTGAATCAGGGCGGAAAGCCCAGTTTCTTCCAAACCTAAATCTTCAAGGAACGCTTTTTTTTCTTCAGGATCTTCTATGCCGCAAAGGTCTGATTCAAATTTTCCGCAGATGCACACGGCTTCTGTTCCTTCGCTTTGCGCCCGTTTTTTTACAGCCTCAGTCCAGGCGTTACCTGATTTAATGCCCGCTTCATCGACATTGCACACATAAAGCTGTGGCTTGGCGGTGATAAAATGGCAGTCGTAAATCGCGGCTTTTTCTTCATCGTTTAAACCAAGCGAACGGATTGGCTGGGCGTTTTCCAGAGCGGGGCCGATTCTATCAAGTATTGAAATGACAAACTCGGCGCTTTTCTTTTCGGCTTGATTTTTTAAATTTTTTTCCGCCCGCTCGCGCCGTTTGGCGGCAGTCTGCATATCGGCAAGCGCCAACTCAATGTCAATTGTTTCGATGTCGGAGGCGGGATCGAGTTTGTCGCTTACATGGACAACATCGGCATTTTCAAAACAGCGCACGACATGGGCATAGACGGACGCGTCGCGTATATGTGAAAGAAACTGGTTGCCAAGCCCCTCACCCCTTGACGCGCCTTTTACCAATCCGGCAATATCGACAAATTCCACGGTTGCGGGTATTGTCCGTTCAGGCGAAAAAATAGCGGATAATTTATCAAGGCGCACATCGGGGACATTGATGGTTCCGACATTCGCCTTGACGGTGCTGAATGGATAATTAGCCGCCTCAGCCGGAACGGAACATAACGCTGAAAAAATAGTGGACTTCCCCACATTGGGCAGTCCCAAAATACCGCAGTTTAACGCCATGCGGAATTGTAGCATTTTGAGGGAGGATATTCAATGTGTTGTTAAAACTCCATTCCCTCTCAAGTTATGGAGCCAAAGATAGTATTTGTTCCGTCAGCGTTTAGGCACAAGTTCACATAAATGCGCTATCTTTATCCCATACACGGGAAACATGCGGATTCTTGGCTAACCCATTTTTTTTAAGGTTAATGTTAAACTTTGCAAATGCAGCAGCTTTTGCAAGAGTTTCATTAGGAGCGCTGATTTCAATAACCTCACTATCGGTTTTCGAAGTAGCTCCTCTTTGATACTGGGTATCCCAGGCTATCTCCACACAAAAAGTTTTCATAATCTCCTCCATTTTTTTTCAGATACAAGCCCATGTTTTTAGATATTTATCTGACAGATAAATAATTGATTCAATAATACACCATTTTTCATTAATATGTCAATATTATTAATTATTAAGCGTAAAAAAAATCAAAAATATTTTTAAATTGACACATATAGCGCCACACATACACTTGAACAGTGAGCCATGTGGCATCTCCTCTCTTGACTTATTTTTTAACTTTTGGTATTGTAAAAAAAGCGCGGGAATAGCTCAGTGGTAGAGCGCGACCTTGCCAAGGTCGATGTCGCGGGTCCGACTCCCGTTTCCCGCTGAAAATCATAAGTATATAATTAATTCGATATTTATGATTTTTTAGGAAAATGCGGGCAAATGTGGGAGACGGACCATAAAATCCATTCCTTACGACAAGCGACCCGAAGGGGCGCATGGCGCGGGTCCGACTCCCGTTTCCAGCTTCTGTAACATTGTATTGAACAAGGACGTTCATCGGTGAACGTCTTTTTTTGTTTGGGGGTATATTATGCAGAATGAAGGGCAAGTACGGATACCGTCCGGCTGCGCCATATCCGGTATTATTGACAAAACGGGGCGGCGCATGAGCGGTGAGGCGATGATTAAGTCCATTTCCGTCATGCATGACCGTTCTAACGGTCTGGGCGGCGGTTTTGCCGCATACGGAATTTACCCTGAGTACAAGGATTACTACGCCTTGCATTTGTTTTACGATTCCGTGTCGGCGAAAAAAGAGTGTGAGCAGTTTTTAGAAGAGCATTTTGACATCATCAACCTTTCCAAAATCCCAACGCGAAAAATTAAGGAAATTACCGATGAGCCGCTGATCTGGCGTTACTTTGTAATTCCACTGCCAACAAAACTTGCTGACAGCCAGCTTGACGAGCGGGAATTTACCGCAAAATGCGTGTTCAACGTCAACACAAAAATTGACGGCGCTTATGTCTTTTCAAGCGGGAAAAACATGGGCGTGTTTAAGGCTGTCGGGTTCCCTGAGGATGTCGGGCGGTTTTACAAGCTTGAAGAATACGAAGGCTGGTGTTTCACGGCGCACGGACGTTACCCGACAAATACTCCAGGCTGGTGGGGAGGCGCCCATCCGTTTTCACTGCTTGATTATTCCGTTGTGCATAACGGCGAAATATCTTCCTACGATACCAACCGCCGCGCCATCGAAATGTACGGCTACAAATGCACTCTCCAGACAGATACCGAAGTCATCACCTACATTATAGATTATCTGCACAGAAAGCAAAAACTTTCCTTTACTGAAATCGCTTCGGTCATCGCCGCTTCGTTTTGGCAGACTATTGAAAAGCAGCCGCCTGACGAGAGAGAGACGCATGAATTTTTGCGCGTAATGTTCAGCGCGCAGCTTATTACAGGCCCGTTCTCAATACTTGTCGGCTTTGACGGCGGATTGATGGCGTTAAATGACAGGCTAAAACTGCGGAGCATGGTGGTCGGTGAAAAAGACGATCTTGTTTACATGGCGAGCGAAGAAGCGGCTATCCGTATCATTGAACCAAACCTTGATAATATTTGGGCGCCAAAAGGCGGCCAGCCTGTTATCGTTTGTTTAAATGGAGGGCATGCATAATGGCAATTAATTATTTATACCCCGAATATGAAATGATAAGGAATTACGACAGATGCATCTGCTGCCGCGCCTGCGAGCGCCAGTGCGCCAATGAAGCGCATGAATACATCGAAGACGCGGGTAAAATGTTATGCGACGATACAAAATGCGTAAACTGCCATCGCTGCGTTTCCCTCTGCCCTACCCGCGCCCTTAAAGTAATAAAAGGCGGCAATACCTACAAACTTAACGCAAACTGGAACTGCAAAACCATTGACGAAATTTACAAACAGGCTGATTCAGGCGGCGTGTTGTTGTCCAGCATGGGTAATCCTGAAAATTATCCCGTGTACTTTGACAAAATACTTTTAAACGCCTCACAAGTTACAAACCCGTCCATAGACCCGTTACGCGAACCGATGGAGACACGGGTATCTCTCGGCGCGAAACCTATAAGCATAGAACGCAATAAAAAGGGCAGAATAATAAACAACCTGCCGCCCCAGTTACATCTGTCCATGCCTGTAATGTTCTCCGCGATGAGTTACGGTTCCATAAGTTACAACGCGCATGAAAGTTTGGCGCGAGCCGCCGAGGATCTCGGCATTCTTTACAACACCGGCGAAGGCGGTCTTCATGAGGATTTTTACAAATACGGAAAAAACACTATCGTACAGGTCGCGTCGGGGCGTTTTGGCGTTCATCCCCAATATTTAAACTCAGGCGCGGCGGTTGAGATAAAAATGGGACAAGGCGCAAAGCCCGGCATAGGGGGGCATCTGCCGGGAGCGAAAATTGTAGGCGACATTTCCCGCACCAGAATGATTCCCGAAGGTACTGACGCGATTTCTCCCGCGCCGCACCACGACATATATTCTATTGAAGATTTGCGCCAGCTTGTCTTTTCTTTGAAAGAAGCCACGAATTATAAAAAGCCGGTAATTGTAAAAATCGCCGCTGTCCACAATGTAACAGCCATTGCAAGCGGCATTGCAAGAAGCGGCGCTGACATAATAGCCATTGACGGCTTCCGCGGCGGAACAGGCGCGGCTCCTACACGCATACGCGATCATGTCGGCATCCCAATAGAGCTTGCCCTTGCCGGCGTTGACAAACGGTTACGCGACGAGGGCATTCGCGACAGCGTGTCCATTGTCGCGGGCGGCAGTATCCGCTCAAGCGCCGACATTGTAAAAGCGCTCGCTCTCGGCGCGGACTGTGTTTACATAGCGACATCGGCGCTGATTGCGCTTGGCTGTCACCTTTGCAGAAGCTGCCACGCCGGAAAATGCAACTGGGGTATCGCCACTCAGGTTCCCGAACTGGTCAAACGCTTGAATCCCGACATCGGCTACAAACGCCTTATCAATCTTTTGACCGCCTGGCAGCATGAAATAAAAGAGATGATGGGTGGCATGGGGATCAATTCCATTGACGGATTAAAAGGAAACAGGTTAATGCTTCGCGGAGTCGGACTAAACGAAAAAGAGTTGGAAATTTTAGGCATTAAGCACGCGGGAGAATAGGGAAACATGAAAAAATTATACAGCGGAAAAGTAAGGGAAGTATACGACATTTCTAACGAAACGTCGTCTGATATTTCAGACGACAGGCTTGTCATTGTTACAACGGACAGGATTTCCGCATTTGACGTTATATTGTCAAAACCTGTACTTAATAAGGGAAAAGTTTTAAACGCCATTTCTTTATTTTGGTTTGATTATACAAAAGACATTGTACCCAATCATTTTATTTCAAGCGATCTAAAAGATATGCCTGAATTTTTTCAAAAGGACGAATTTGAGGGAAGAACGATTTTAGTAAAAAAACTGAAAATACTGCCGTTTGAATTTATCGTTAGGGGATATATGTTCGGCAATATGTGGGAAGCGTACTCCAAGGGAAGAGATTTCTGCGGTCAAAAAATAGAAGGCAATTACAAACAGGCTGAAAAGCTTGACATCCCCTTATTTACCCCTTCAACAAAAGCGCACGTAGGACATGACGAGTATATTTCGATTCAATATCTTGTGGATAAGCTTGGCCCCCACCTGACAAAAAGAATAGAAAAAATCTCCTTTGACCTTTATAACACCTGTTACGATTACGCTTATAACAAAGACATTATCATAGCCGACACTAAATTTGAATTTGGACTTGATGAAAACAACGACCTCTTTCTTGCGGATGAGATATTTACCCCCGATTCAAGCAGGTTCTGGAGCCTTTCCGATTATCAGATTGGAACTTCGCCGAAAAGTTACGACAAGCAATTTGTGCGCGACTGGCTTCTTATTAACAAGAAAGACGGCGAAATGCAATTTGACAATGTGCCTGATGAAGTGTTAATCAAAACATCTGAAATTTACGCCGAATGCCTGCGGAGGCTGGTTAATGCCTGACAGGTACGAAAATCCCCTCTGCAAAAGATACGCAAGCGCGCAAATGCAGTTTATATTTTCGGACGACAATAAATTTTCTACCTGGCGCAAATTGTGGATCGCGCTTGCGGAGAGCCAGAAGGAACTGGGACTTGATATAAGCACGGAACAGATTGACGAAATGAAGGTGCACATTACTGACATAAACTACGAAAGAGCGGCAAAGATTGAAGCGGAGACAAGGCATGACGTGATGGCGCATATACGCGCCTTCGGCGAACAATGCCCAAAAGCAAAACCAATTATCCACCTTGGAGCCACTTCCTGCTATGTGGGCGATAATACCGACATCATTCAACAGCGTTATGCGCTCTTGCAAATAAAAAAACTGCTTGTAAACACAATAGCGAAACTTTACGATTTCGCAGACAAATACAAATCCCTGCCCTGCCTTGCCTTCACTCATTTTCAGTCCGCGCAGCCTACTACGGTAGGGAAACGCGCAACGCTCTGGATACAGGATCTATTGTCCGACCTTGAACAGCTTGCGTTTACGCTTAACGGATTAAAACTATTGGGCTGCAAAGGCACAACCGGAACAGGCGCAAGTTTTCTTTCCCTTTTTGAAGGCGATCATGGAAAAGTAAAGGCTCTTGAACAAAAAATTGCCGAAAAAATGGGTTTTGAACAAGTATACCCGGTAAGCGGACAAACCTACTCAAGAAAAGTCGATTATTATACATTGTCCGTCCTTTCAGGCATAGCCCAAAGCGCGTATAAATTTTCAAATGACATCCGTCTGCTTTCCCACCTTAAAGAAGTAGACGAACCGTTTGAAGACACTCAAGTCGGCTCCTCCGCCATGGCGTACAAAAGAAACCCGATGAGAAGCGAGCGCATAGCTTCCCTCGCCCGTTATGTGACAGTTGACGCCCTCAATCCCGCGCTTACTGCAAGCGCCCAGTGGCTTGAGCGTACCCTCGATGACTCCGCGAACCGCCGCATATCAATTCCCGAAGCATTTCTAGCCGTAGACGCGATACTTTCGCTTTACATCAATATCGCCGGCGGCTTGAATGTTTATCCCAAAGTAATAGAAAAACATTTAAATGAAGAACTTCCCTTTATGGCTACTGAAAATATTTTAATGTACTGCGTAAAAAAAGGCGGCGACAGGCAGGCTCTCCATGAGAGGATTAGGCTCCACTCCGTGGAAGCGGCAAAAAAAATAAAGCTGCAAGGCGGGGACAACGATTTAATCGCCCGCATTTTAGCGGACTCAAGCTTTGGAATGACTGAAAAAGAAATGAATAACCTGCTTTCCGCCGAACAATTTACAGGCAGGGCAAAAGAACAAACTGAAGAATTTTTATCCGAAGTTAAAAATGTTTTAGATAAGAATAAGGAACTATTAGGCGTAGATGTCAAGATAACGGTTTAAGGAGGAATATATGCTTACAGCGGTAGTCGGTATAAATTGGGGCGATGAAGGCAAGGGGCGCATGGTCGATTTGCTTTCTGAAGGTTACGAAGTTATCTGCCGTTATCAGGGCGGCAATAACGCCGGTCATACTGTTATAAACGACAGGGGAAAATTCATTTTAAACCTTCTGCCGTCAGGCATCCTACGCGAAGGAACTGTAAATGTTATGGGAAACGGCATGGTGGTCGATTTAGAGCATCTGTGCGGCGAAATTAAGGCGTTAAAAGAAAAAGGCATTATTGTTACTCCCGATACTTTAAAAGTCAGCGATAAAGCATTTATTTGCCTGCCGTATCATAAAACGCAGGATATACTTGAAGAAGAACGGTTAGGCGATAAAAAATACGGTTCTACCCGCCGCGGAATCGCGCCCGTGTACGGCGACAAATACATGAAAAAAGGGATAAGGGTAGGCGACATCTTTGACAGCGGAACATTAAAACAAAGACTTTCTGATATTCTTGAATGGAAAAATATGACGTTTAAAGGCTACGGTTCAGGAGTAAAATTAGACGATATGATGAACTGGCTGTCTGAATATGGGGCGCAAATTAAATCTTATATCACGGATACTACTGATTATTTATTAGCGGCTATAAAGACAGGCAAGAACATTTTGTTTGAGGCGCAGTTGGGCGCGTTACGTGACATTGATTACGGCATTTATCCCTACACTACGTCGTCTCAGGCGCTTGCGGCATACGCGCCCATAGGAGCCGGTATCCCCGGCGTCAAACTTGACCGCGTTGTCGGCATTATGAAAGCTTTTTCAAGCTGTGTAGGCGAAGGCCCATTTACAGTGGAAATGTCAGGAGATGAAGCCAACGCTCTGCGCGAAGCGGGAGCCGAATACGGCGCCGCAACGGGCAGACCGCGCAGAGTCGGCGCGTTTGACGTGCCCGCAAGCCATTACGGAGTGCAGGTTCAGGGAGCGGACGAACTTGCGCTTACAAAGTTGGACGTACTTTCATACCTTGAAAAAATTCCTGTCTGCACAGAGTATGAAATTGACGGAGTAAAGACTGATCGTTTCCCCTCAGGCAGCGCTCTTGCAAGGGCAAAGCCCGTATATCAATATATGGAAGGTTTTAAAACAGACGTATCCAAATGCCGTAAAATGGAAGATTTACCGGACGCGGCTATCAAATATATTCGGTTTATTGAGAAAGCTGTTGACTGCCCGATCAAATATGTGTCCGTAGGCGCCGGGCGCGATGATTATTTAGTGCTGAAATAGAAAGAATTCTACCACGCGCTAAATAAACGCACGGCGAAACCGTGTAGGTCAATAATGCCGCATAGCGTAGCACCAATAAATGCCGCTGTCTGTAAAAAAAGCAAGGGAACCTTTAGGTGACCGACAGTGCGCACACGAACCAACACGAACGGCGACAAGATGTGTGCTAAAAGTTCGTGGTGTTCGTGTGGTTCGTGGTATATTAAATTCAAGTTATTTTTTGTATCCGCACTTGGGGCATACGCCGTTTTCGTTTAACGCAATACCGCATAACGGGCAGCGGTCAATATTCTTTTTAGGTTTGTATTCTTCTGTAGCGCCGTTTACGCCGCTTGTAAATGTGATTTTTACGATATTGAGTTTGTCTTTCAATAAATCGTAGACTATTTTAATCATGCCCTCGACGGTCATGGTCTCTTTAGTAACGACTAAACGGCATTCGGGATACGCTGTCGCAAGTTCAGTTTTAAAAGCCGGACCTTTTTGCTTGTTGGTCGGTGCGCCATTTTTAATGCCCTGAGCGTCGTAAACTCCCAGAATTGCGGGAAGCAGCGGATCGTCTTCCCTTAAAATAAGCGCATGATCAAAGTTCTGCAAAACTTCCCATGCAGTTTTCTTAATTTCATTGCAGGGAAAGACCATATTGACTCCCTGGTTAACCGTATCTTCAACTTCAAGGGTCAGTATTCCGGTGTGTCCGTGTAAATACTGTGCTTCGCCCTTGAATCCGTAGAACCTGTGCGCATATTGCAGGTCCAGTGTGGTAAAACTTTTCATAGTTTTCATCTCCTTCTTTTTATTAGTGTTTTATATAACATTATCAATATATTACATAAGTAATCTTTTTGTCAATCTTACGCAAATGATGAATTGATTTATTAAATTAAAAATTAAAAGGTAAATTAAGAATTTTACCACGAACCACACGAACAGCGACAAGATATGTGCTAAAAGTTCGTGAGGTTCGTGGTAAAAAAATTTAAGAATAATTTATTTTTAGGGCAAGCAAAATGATAAGTCCAACCTATATAAAAAACAGCCGATTTGCTTTATGAAAAACAAATCGGCGATGTGGGGACGGCTGGGACTGATCCTTATTCCCTGAATCTAGCCATTTCTGGCGACACCCAGTCATTAGATAGTAAATTACCTACCCATTCAAATGTACCACAAACTACTCCCAATGTCAATGGAAAAAATTTAAAAAGTTAATGAAGAATTCTACCACGAACCAACACGAACGGCGACAAGATATGTACTAAAAGTTCGTGAGGTTCGTGGTAAAAAAAAATAAAAATTATTCGTTTTTCGGTCAAGCAAAAATAGTTGACCCTGTAGGTACTGGAAGCAATCCCAGCTATAATCGACCTGAAGAATCGAAGGTGGTTGCCAACCCCATCCAACCATCAGGGTAACTATCTGATTAAAACATATCACTTATGTCAAGAGTACGGAGTACCTCCCCAAGTAAAAAAAGAGATTATTTCCCATTTACTGTCCGAAATAAAAAAGAATATAAACGCTTCTTTTGATCTTAATAATTATTAGAGTCCAGAATAAATTTTCCCTACTTCTTCCTCTTTGTGATCTTTGTACCTTTGTGATCTTTGTGTGAAATCTTTCCCAAAAATCCCCCTTGACAAAAACCCAAAAAAACAGTACTTTTCCCATAAATAGACCTGTTCGCCAACCGCATCCCTTCTGGTGCGTTTTTTGAACAACTTTAAACAGCAAAGGCGCTGTGGGCTTTTGTCCGTGGATTTCTGCCCGGACTGCGGTCTGTGGCGCTTTTTTTGCAGAGGTAAAATCGTGAAAAGAGTGTATGTAAACGAAAAATGGTGTTTGGGATGCCACTTGTGCGAATACTACTGCGCCTTTGCCGGAACAAGCGAAAGCGACATGGCTCGTGCCCTGAAAGGCATAAAAATCAACCCGAAAATACACATTGAGGAAAAAGACGGGATTAGTTTCGCCGTTTCCTGCAGGCACTGCAAGACGCCGCTGTGCGTTAAAGGCTGTATCACCGGCGCTTTAACCATTAACGACGGCGTAATTACAATTAACAGCGACAAGTGCGTTAGCTGTTATACGTGCATTTTAAGCTGTCCATACGGCGCGGTCTCCCCATCTGACGACGGCGCTGTGCAGAAATGCGAGTTGTGCGTTAAAACAGCCGCGGGTGTTCCGGCGTGCGTGAAGGGCTGTCCGAACAACGCGATTGTTTTTGAGGAAAGAGGCTAATATGAAGAAATACGTTATAATCGGGAATTCCGCCGCGGGTGTCGGCGCGGTTGAAGGCATCCGGCAGGCGGATAAAAAAGGCGATATTACCATCATCTCCAATGAGGCGCACCATACCTATTCGCGCCCGCTGATTTCCTATTTCCTGCTTGGAAAGGTTTCTGAGGAGGGGATGAGATATCGCGGCGGAAATTTTTACGCTGACAATGAATGTACCTTGCTGTCCAATGTCACAGTAACACAAATTGACGCGGCGGCAAAAAAAACAGTTCTGTCTAACGGCAAAAATTTACCATTCGACAAACTGCTTGTCGCGACAGGTTCTTTGCCATTTGTGCCGCCCTTTGAGGGGCTTAACACCGTAAAAGATAAATGTACGTTTATGAGCCTTGACGACGCAAAAAAACTTGACTCTATGCTGGAAAAAAACAAGCGCGTACTGATAATCGGCGCAGGTCTTATCGGGCTGAAGTGCGCCGAGGGTATTCACCAGCGGGTAAAACATATAACGGTGGTTGACATCGCACAGCGGATTTTACCAAGTATTCTGGATGAAGACGGCGCAAAAATGGTTCAAGCTCATCTGGAAAGCAAGGGCGTTGAGTTTAAGCTTGCCGCCAACGTTAAGAAATTCGAGAATAACAAGGCTGTTTTTGAAAACGGCGAAACTGTTGATTTTGATATTTTAGTCCTTGCTGTTGGCGTGCGCCCTAATACCGCGCTTTTGAACGGGATAGCGAAGATTGAGCGCGGCATTGTTATTAATGAAAAATCGGAAACTTCCACTGCGGACATTTACGCCGCCGGAGACTGTACTCAGACTAATGACGTGTCAAGCGGACAGAGTAAAATTATGGCTCTCTTGCCCAACGCCTATATGCAGGGCGAGTGCGCGGGTATCAATATGGCGGGCGGCGGCGCTGTTGGCGATAAAGTCTCCGGCGAGAACGATTCCTGCGACGGCGTAGACGGCGGCGCACGATTTAACAAGGCAATCCCAATGAACGCGATTGGGTTTTTCGGACTGCATATCATCACGGCGGGCAATTACTCAGGCGACGTATACGCTCAAAACGCAAAGGACAATTACAAACGGCTGTTTTACAGTGATAACAAACTAAACGGCTATATTTTAATAGGCAATGTGGAAAAGGCGGGGATTTATACTTCTCTTATCCGCGAGCGCACGCCGCTCGACACAATTGACTTTGCGCTTGTTTGTGAAAAACCGGGGCTAATGGTATTTACGAAAGAAGCTAGAATGGTAAAATTAGGAGGAGCTCAATTATGATTTCAGCGCAGAACTTTGATTTCAGGGAATTAAACAGACGGATTAAAACCGCAAAAGAGACCGTTTATTACATAGACGATTGTTTCGGACAGAGATTTATCGGCAGCGGCATGAGCGGCAAACACCTGACCATAAAGGGAACGCCGGGCAACGCGCTGGGCGCATACCTTGACGGCGGTACAATCGAAGTGCACGGCAACGCGCAGGACGCGGTTGGCGATACGATGAACGACGGCAAAATTATCATTCACGGCAATGCGGGGGACGCGCTTGGCTATGCCATGAGAGGCGGCTGTATTTTTGTTAAAGGCAACGCCGGGTACAGAACCGGCATCCACATGAAAGAATACAAAGAAAAAAAGCCGGTAATAGTCATCGGCGGCAAGGCGGGGAGTTTTTTAGGCGAATATCTTGCGGGCGGAGTAATTGTTGTGCTTGGCATCGACTCACAAGATGTTCCGGTCTGGTATTTTACGGGGACGGGAATGCACGGAGGGAAGATTTTCATCAGAACTGACAAAGAACTTACGTCACTTCCGGAGCAGGTCAGCGCGGAAATAGCCGAAAATGATGATTTACAGGAAATTTTGCCCTATGTCAGCGAATTTTCCGGATATTTCGGTACGGACGCGCAAAAATTAATGAAAGACAGATTTTATATACTGAGGCCAAACGCGAGAAATCCGTATAAACAGTTATATACAGCAAATTAACTATAATTCCAGTGATTTAGACAAAATATTTTAAATCGTAAAACTTTCTCTTGACACTTTTTGCAATTATGATAAAATTTACCGCATAGTTGTTTGTTTTTAATAAAACAAGGAGGAAAAAAAATGAAAAAAATCACTTTTATCGTGATTAGTCTCTTGGTATGTGCAATGATGTTTTCTGTTGTTGGATGCAAAAAGAGCGCAACAACAAGCGGCGGTAATGAGATTACCGTTATTAGCAATAAGATTGAAATTGACGAAGCCTTAAAAGGCTATGCCGCTGTATTTCAACAGCAAACAGGTATAAAGGTCAATATTAAAAGCTTTGGCGGTGAAACTCCATACGCTCCCAATCTTTCAGCTATGTTCAACTCCGGCACGGAACCTGAAATATTCGTTATTGAAGGCAAGGCAGGATACGAGGATGCAAAACGTTCCGGCAGAATCAGCGATCTTTCCGGAGAACCCTGGGTTAAAGACACCGATGTCGCATACATTGATCCCGCAGACGGCAAAACAATCGGCTTCCCCGTCGCCGTTGAAGGCTGGGGACTTGGCTACAATAAAGCGCTTCTTGCCAAAACCGGTATTGATCCCAAAACTTTGACAAATGTCGCAGCCATTAAAGCCGCATTTGAAAAAATCGATTCAATGAAATCCCAGCTCGGCATTGACGCCGTTGTTTCAATGGTTGCCGGCCCCGGAATGACCTGGGTAACAGGGCTTCACGGCTTTAACGCATACCTCGCCTTGGGACTCCCGTACAATGATTCAACCAAATACATCGATATGCTTCTTGACGGACAAGTTGATACTCCCCGCCTTACCAAATACGCCGAATACTACAATATGTTGTTTAAGTATTCCAATAAAAACACCCTTCTCACCGGTGGCTATGACCAGCAGATCGGCGATTACGCTGTCGGAAAAACAGTGTTTATTCACCAAGGTAACTGGACAGATCCCACCTTTAAGGATCTAGGCATCACTTTTGAAATGGGCTATGTTCCGCACGCGTTCCTCGATGAAAATACAGACGGCATTTTTGTCGGCGCTCCATCATGGTACCTTGTAAACCCCAAATCAAAGAATGTGGCTGACGCCAAGAAATTCCTTGTCGCTATGGCAAGCACTCCGGAAGGCCAGGACTACATGGTCAACAAGGCCGGAATGGTTCCCGCGTTTAAGTCCTGCAAACTGCAACCCGCCGGGCAGCTTTCAAAAGCCGTCCAGGAATGGGCAAGCCAGGGCAAGATTTACGCATGGCAGCAAAATGAAATGCCCGACGGCTTTGGCATGAATACTTTAGGCCCGATTTTCCATCAGATGGCATCGGGACAAGTTGATCCGCAAGGTTTTGTAAAGCTGACTACAGAGGCTGTTAAAACCATCAAAAAGTAGCAGTTTACGAGCGGCACATTTGGAGGTGTCCATAAAGAAGAATCTACCACGAACCACACGAACTAGTACCTTCGGTACTTACACGAACTTTTAGTACATATCTTGTCGTTGTTCGTGTTGGTTCGTGTTGGTTCGTGGTAAAAAATTCTTCTTGGACACCCACAATTTAAGGAGGCAGTATGATACGTAAGACAAAATCCAGAGACTGGAGCACCCGAAACAGTCTTTTGTTTTTTTTGTTTTTATTACCGGCTGTTTTCGCTTTCTGTATGGTCATTGTTATTCCCTTTATCATGGGGATTTATTATTCTTTTACAGACTGGAACGCGATAACGGGCTCGGAAGTAAAATGGGTAGGATTTAAAAATTACCTGGCGATAAAATCAGACATTACATTCCTTCATTCGTTTATAGTTACGGTAGTATACGCCATTATGAACATTATTGTGGTTAATGTTTGCTCTTTTTTCATGGCCCTTTTAGTAACGACTAAATTAAAAGGTAAAGGAGTTTACCGGGCGGGATTTTTCCTTCCCAATCTGATTGGCGGACTTATTTTAGGTTATATCTGGCAGTTCATATTTAACAATGCTATTCCGGCTTTTGGCAAGGCTATTGGGTTTAAATGGCTTGTGGATCATCTGTTCCTTGCCGACCAGTATACCGCCCTTTTGGCAATCGTAATTGTCGGCACATGGCAATACGCCGGTTACATAATGATGATCTATGTGGCGTCTATTCAGGGGATCCCTGAGTCGCTTCTGGAAGCCGCGCAAATTGACGGCGCAAATTATTTTCAAAAACTAAGGGCAATAGTTTTTCCGCTTGTCGCGCCAGCGTTTACGGTTTCAATGTTCCTGACGCTTATCAATTCATTTAAGCAATTTGACGTAAACTATTCTCTTACGGCGGGAGGGCCTTCAGGTATGTTTATGGGCATAGCGCTTGATACCAATCAATTTCTTGCCCTGAACATTTATAATACGGCGTTTTCCTACCGCCGTCTTGCCGAGGGGCAGGCAAAGGCGATTATTTTCTTCATTGTAATTGCGGCTATTTCAATTATTCAGGTACGCGCCAATAAAAAGAGGGAGATAGAAATGTGAAAAAGATAAATACCGCCCTATTGCTTGAAATTATAGCAATTCTAATATTTTTTATTTATATGCTGCCATTCGCGCTGTTAATTATTAATTCTTCAAAGCCGTCTCTAAAAATTATTATGGACCCGTTGGCCTTTCCGGATTCCCCATCTCAGCTTATAACCAATATTAAATTAGTTCTTGAAAGCCCAAACGTCCGTTATGCGTCATCTTTTTTCTCTACGCTGATAATAACATTAGTTTCTGTCGCTCTTCTTGTGTTGATTTCTTCAATGGCGGCGTGGGTGCTTGTGCGCACAAAAACTAAATTGTCCGGCGCGGTTTTTCTTGTTTTTGTCGCGGCTATGGTAATTCCGTTTCAGGTTGTAATGTTTCCTTTAATAAACTGGTTTCATTTTATAGAAGTAAAACTCGGCCTTTTTGAAACAAATTTCCAACTGCTAAAAAATTATCCGGGGATTATTTTTGCGTATCTTGGCTTCGGCTCGTCGCTTTCCATATTCCTCTTCCACGGATTTATCAAATCCGTCCCGCTTGAGCTTGAGGAAGCCGCTACCATTGACGGTTGCACAAAACCGGAAACATTTTTCAAGATTGTCTTCCCGATACTTACGCCAATCACAGTTACAGTGATCATATTAAACGGCATCTGGATTTGGAACGATTATCTTCTGCCCTTGCTGGTACTGGGTTCCGGTAACGAGGTGCAGACGCTGCCTCTGGCTGTGGCAAATTTTGTCGGCTCGTTTGTCAAGAAGTGGGACTTAATCCTTACCGCGACATTAATGACGATGCTGCCGGTTGTTATCGTTTTCCTGATACTGCAAAAATATATCATCAAAGGAATGGTGGAAGGTTCGGTTAAAGGATAGCGGGTCAATGAGAACGCAGTGGTGGAAGAGCGCGGTAGTATACCAAATTTACCCGCGCAGTTTCTGTGACTCCAACGGCGACGGCATCGGCGACATAAACGGCATCACGTCAAAGCTCGGCTACATTAAAGAGCTGGGCATTGACGTGATCTGGCTTTCCCCTGTCTACAAAAGCCCCATGTTCGACAACGGCTACGACATCAGCGACTACACCGACATCAATCCCGAATTCGGAACAATGGCGGATTTCGACAGGATGTTAAAAGAAGCGCACAATCTTGGTTTAAAAATTGTGATGGATTTGGTCGTCAACCATTCATCAGATCAGCACCCGTGGTTCATAGAAAGCCGCAGCAGCAAAGAAAACCCCAAACGCGATTATTATATCTGGCGGGACGGCAAAAACGGCGGCCCGCCCAATAACTGGCTGGCATGGTTCGGCGGTCCGGCATGGTCAAAAGATGAAACAACCGGGCAATACTTTCTCCACATTTTCTCGCCCTACCAGCCTGATTTGAACTGGGAAAATCCCGCTTTACGATTCGCGATTTACAACATGATGAAGTGGTGGCTTGATAAGGGCATTGACGGTTTTCGCATGGACGCAATCAGCCTTATTTCCAAGCCGCAGAATTATCCCGACGGCGACGCAAAAAAACTAATCTTCAACGGCCCGCGCATTCATGAATTTATGCGGGAAGTGCGGCGCGAAGTATTGTCTAAATATGACATATTGACAGTCGGCGAGACAGGCGGAGTAACAGTTGACCAGGCTGTGCAATACGCCAATGCAGACGGCACTGAACTTGACATGGTGTTTCAATTTGAACAAGCTGAACTGGACGGAGGAGAGTCATTTAAGTGGAATGACCGCAAAATCAATCTTGTCGAATTAAAAGAAGTATTTTCCCGCTGGCAGACCGTGTTGTTTAACCGCGCGTGGAACAGCCTGTACTGGTGCAACCACGACCAACCCCGCATTGTTTCGCGGCTTGGAGACGAGGGAGAGTACCGCGAAAAATCGGCAAAAATGCTCGCGACATGCCTTCACTTTTTACAGGGTACTCCATACATCTACCAAGGCGAAGAACTCGGCATGACCAACACTCCCTTTACCTGTCTGGAAGACTACCGCGACCTTGAATGTATCAACGCATACAACATACTTGTGGTACAGGAAAAGCGCATCACTAAAGAGGATATGCTTCGCTATATGAGCTTGAAAAGCCGCGACACATCCCGCACTCCAATGCACTGGAACACAAGCCCAAACGCCGGATTTTCAACTGGAACGCCGTGGATCATGGTAAATCCCAATTACACCGAGATCAACGCCGAAGAGCAAACGCGGCGTAAAGATTCTGTTTTTGCGTATTATCAAAAACTCATTCAACTGCGAAAAAAACTCGACATTATCACCCTTGGTAATTATGAGTTGCTGTTACCTGACGACCAAGATTTATACGTGTATACCCGCCGTTATCAACAGGAAGAATTGCTGGTGGTTTGTAATTTCTCGCGTAAGGAAAGAACATTTACCCCACCACAGCGGTTTATCGGCGCAAAATTGCTTTTATCTAATGAGGAGACAGGTGATTGCGGGGCTTCTGTGGTTTTAGGGGCATTTGGCGCTGTGGTTTACTATAAAGAGCATTATTGACGCCAATGGACGGTAAATCACCACTTATTGACAAAATCTGAATAAAAGGATATACATTGCACATGGAAACCACAAGCCAGATAAATCTTTCCGTCTCTCAAGCCGCATATGACAGATATATATCCCAAAAAAATGTCGTCAGTAATGAACGCATTAGACCAGATAATGAATCTTTCCTTGATGCGATGTTGTCTGTGGATATGAACGCTACTCCCGAGGGCAGAGAAATACTGGACATAATTAGAAAGCTGGATTAAATGCCGTATAAACCTGATGATTTTCCAGTTTTTTCTCATATTGATAAATCCGCAATAGATCAAATGTCAATGAAAATAATAATGATTTACATTATTCCCTAAAATTCAGGGATATAAGTAAGGAATCATTAATGATCATTGCTAATAGTTTCTTTAACAAAAAATAAAATTAAGAGAATCTCTGTAAATTTCCTCTCCCCCACCTCTGGACGGTAAATCTCCGCTTATGATATTCTGTGAATTAATCGGATGTTGATAACAAGCTTAAGAATAAATTTTAATCATTTCCTGCCAGTTTTGTGGGAACCCAATATGCTGCAGTTTTATATCAGGTTGGTATTCCATAAGTAAAGATTGTATCTGTCTAATTACTTCAACATTCCATCCGATTTTATCGGGATAGAGTTCTTTGATAACCAGCAAGATGCCAAATATACGCTGACGGTCATTTACGTCCAATTCGGGGAGACCTGCGGGAAATGACGGGAAAATACGAAAATAAAGTCTATCATGATGAGCGCAATTGTTTCTTAAATCAGTACAACAATGCAGCCAGCTTGCAAGAATTTTTGGGTTAAGTCCAAACAATTTTTTTGCCAGTGTTTTTTGGTCTTTCGTATGCAAATCCGCATAAAATCTGGATAGCATTCCAAAGGTAAAAAGTTCTATGATAACCCATACTGGAAACTGGCCGTTATAATTTTGAATGTGATGCTGGACAAATGGAACCTTGGCGTTATTTTTAACTTCATCATTTATTTTTTTTATAAACCGTGTGTGGTCATGCCCTTTTGGACGAAAAGTTGCATCGTTTATATAGCCTAAAGGACCATATTGCTCTGCATGATAATGGGCAAACTGAGTACGCAAAAACACTTCTACACGGGCTACTGCGGCAAAAAGAATGACTCGTAATTTCCGATCAAACTCATAAATACGAGCAACAGAGTTAAATGAAGTTCCTTCTTTGTATTCGCCATCTTTTTTCTTGAAAGATAAAAAATAAGCAGAGAACCTGTAATAATTTACACGGGAAAGAACAGTTTGAGCAAATGATAAATCTTCAACATTACAACCATGAGCGCGAAGTCGTTCAATCTGCCCTTCAAAGGAAAGAAATGGTTTTATTTGTTTCATAAAAAAACGCCCCCCCATGGGACACACTGTTAGGAGGTGCGGGGGGTCCTGTCACTAATAAATATATATCATTCCATCAATAGAGTCAACAAACAAATTTAATCCTATTCTGTGGCTTGTTTACCGCTTTTGTTGTGTATGCGCAAAACCGAGCAGTCATGGGAACATGATCTCGTGCGCAGCCCGGATACAGGGATTTTGTGATAGCGGAGATAAAGTAGTAGATAAATTAATTAATTTTACCACGAACCACACGAAGGTACGAAGAGATCTACCACGAACCACACGAACCAACACGAACCAAGAAAGATGCGCTTGAAATACGCATATTAGTGTTAGACAAGAGCAGAGGTTTAGTAGGTTTTTGTCCGGGAGCTTAGCGTGGAATTCTACGATAAGATAACGAACAAAAACCCCAGATCCCCTTATATTTCTACTACGAACATATCCATAGTAAATCTCTCCGCGGTGGTTTGTTGATTTTTCTTTGCTTGAGCGGAACTGTCAGAGGCGTAGGCAAGAAAGATTAAACAGAATAAAATTACTATTTTAGGCATGATTTTCATATAAAAATAATACCTTAAATCGCCGAAATTTCAAGGATTGAACAATCTCTTATAAACAGCCATTACCCAAATAATGTATTGACAAATTTTTGTATAATTACTACAATATTATAGATAAATAAAGTGTAACTAATTTATGTAGTAACATTGAACATTCCCACAAGCATTAAAGCCTGCGGTATGGATGGAAAAGAATTCATAGGGAAAGGAGTTGATTCTGTATGAAAAATGAATTCGGAAAGAAATTTGAAATGGTTTGTGACATATTGGATCGTCACAATCGCAATTCAAGCAACCTGATCGCCATTTTACAGGAGATTCAGGAAGCGTATTCCTATCTGCCGGAGGACATAATGACCTATGTCGCGACGGCTCTGGAAGTCTCGCCGGGCATTGTCTTTGGCGTTGCGACTTTTTATTCACATTTCACCCTTGATCCAAAAGGCAAATATGTCATCAAGGTGTGCGACGGAACAGCCTGTCACGTCAAAAAATCGACGGACATTATTAACACGCTGGAAAAAGAGCTTAAACTCAACGAAAAGAAAAAAACATCGGACGACATGCTGTTTACGCTGGAAACGGTAAACTGCCTGGGAGCTTGCGGCATCGCGCCTGTAGTTGTGGTCAACGAAGACGTGTACGGATCGATGGATTCGGCGAAAACAAAAGCGCTTCTTGAAAAAATTCGAAAGGAGGAATCCGCAAATGCCTGAAAATTTGACATTAGAACAAAGGAAGGAGCATTTTGAACAATCCGCGGCAGCTCAAAAACCGCGCATTATCATTTGCGCCGGAACCGGCTGCGTGGCGGGCGGTTCATTGAAAATTTACGACCGTTTCCGCGAAGAGTTGTCCAAGCGCGGTTTAAAGGTCGCCGTGGCGCTGGAACAAGAACAGGGCGATTATTCAATTGCGGAAAGCGGCTGTCAAGGGTTTTGCCAGATGGGGCCCCTTGTAACAATAAAACCAAAGGGCATTCTTTATACCAAGGTTTCTCCCAATGACGTAGAAGAAATCGTAGAAAAAACGCTTGTCGGCGGCGAGTATGTCGAGCGTCTGCTCTACACAAGCCCCGACCATGGAGCGCCTGTAAAAGAAATGGATAAAATCCCTTTTTACCAACGCCAACACCGGCTGACGCTCGGACTATGCGGTAATATCGACGTAAAGAATTTAAACGAATACATCTATCACGGCGGTTATTTCATGGCTCGTAAAGCGCTGACGCAAATGAAGGACAAAGAGATTTGCGATTTAATGCTTGCCTCCGGTCTTAGAGGACGCGGCGGCGCGGGCTTCCCCACAGGACGCAAATGGGACTTAACCCGTATTCATGAAAACGAAGTAAAGTACGTTATCTGTAACGGCGACGAAGGCGACCCCGGCGCATTCATGGACCGCTGCGTAATGGAAGGAAATCCTCATGCGGTACTGGAAGGCTTGATGATTGCGGCGAGGGCGGTAAATGCCACACACGGATACATCTATGTCCGTATGGAATACCCCCTTGCGGTTAAACGCTTGAGGGCGGCTATTAAGCAGGCGCAAGAGGCCGGAATCTTAGGCGACAATGTTTTCGGCACCGGCTGGAATTTTAACATCGAAATAAAAGAAGGCGCAGGCGCGTTTGTATGCGGCGAAGAGTCCGCATTGATTGCCTCAATCGAGGGTAAGCGCGGTATGCCGACATTGAAGCCCCCCTTCCCCGCTGAAAAAGGTTTGTTCGGCAAGCCGACCGCCGTCAACAATGTTGAGACTTTGGCGACTGTTCCGCTCATCCTTGCAATGGGAGCGGAAAATTACGCCAAGATGGGCACGGCAACGTCGAAGGGAACAAAAACTTTCGCGCTCACAGGCCATGTGGCTAATACCGGATTGATCGAAGTGCCGTTTGGCGCGACACTTCGGGAAATTATCGGCCATATCGGCGGCGGAGTAACAAATGACGACGGCTCCCTGTGCGGCTGTGATTTTAAAGCGGTGCAGATTGGCGGACCGTCGGGCGGCTGTCTCACACAGGAACATTTGGACATGCCCCTTGATTATGATAATCTTGCAAAGGTCGGAGCGATGGTTGGTTCAGGCGGTCTTGTAGTAATGAACCAAGGCACCTGTATGGTAAAAATCGCCAGGTACTTCATGCAGTTTACGCAGAATGAATCCTGCGGAAAGTGCGTTGTATGCCGCGAAGGAACTCGTCAGATGCTGGTGCTTCTTGATGAAATCATCGAAGGCAGGGCGACAAAGGAAACCCTCGACCTGCTTGAAGATCTATCGCAGGTAGTTAAAGTCGGCTCCTTGTGCGCTCTCGGTAAAACTGCTCCCAACCCGGTGTTGTCTACTTTAAGATATTTCAGGGACGAGTATAACGCCCACGTATTTGACAAAAAATGCCCGACCGGAAACTGCGAAGCTCTTGCCGACTATAAAATTCTTCCCGATAAATGCAAAGGTTGTTCTCTTTGCTCCAAGAAATGCCCGGTTGAGGCAATTAGCGGCGAATTAAAGAAACCGTACACCATCGATACAAAGAAATGTATCAAGTGCGGCGCATGTATACAGAACTGCA
>Ga0268262_10001424_pt1 | contig 29627 bp, 10 predicted proteins | sample TergutNc150P3_FD_190354 | JGI IMG/M metagenome (GOLD analysis project Ga0268262, IMG submission 190354) | Nasutitermes corniger P3 segment gut microbial community from laboratory colony in Florida, USA - Nc150 P3 (SPAdes) (version 2) | ecosystem: Host-associated > Arthropoda: Insects >... | reverse complement strand
GACTGCTAACTCGCTGATTTTCAACAAGTTGCAATGTTTAAAATTCATAAAGCATTCATTGTCAATTGTTTGCATTATATTGTTTTTGTCGTTTAAGGGATTTGCACAAATTCCGACGGACAGTCTGAAAGGTTATTGGTCGCTTGACGGAAATGCTTTAGATGCAAGCGGTTACAACAATAATGGACAGTTGCAAGGCGGAGCAGTATATTGCGAAGACCGTTTCGGCGTGCCGAACAAAGCCGTAAAATTTGGCGGATTTTTTAATTCTTCGGCAATATTCGTACCCAACTCGCCCTCGCTGAACTTGACCGCTGAACTTACTATTGCCTTTTGGGTTAAATATGACAGCATAAGCGGTATGAACTCTTTTGGCGATTATGTGGACTCACTCATCCCTTACGGCTTCTACGACAATCCTAGACATTGTTTAATTGCCAAAAACGGTAGCAACTTTTTCTTTGAGAACAGGTTCGATACAGAGAATCTTTATATTCTTACTGCTTTTTTTACATATTCTAATAATGGATTTGGTGTCCGTTGTAACTCAAGATGGATACATGTGGCAATGGTTGTAGATGTAGATACTTCTCTTACATTTTATAGGAATGGAATAAAAATACACTCTTCCAGCATACAGGTACCACAACTTCCTTTAGCAAACCAAAATAATCTTATCTTTGGACGTCATGAAAACGGTATGTATCCGCTTAATGGCAGGCTTGATGATATTGTTTATTATAACCGAGCCCTTTCGCCAGCGGAAATTCAATCACTGTACAATTATCCTGCCGCTTTCCCCTCAGTTGATACGATTAGGTTTGTTGATTACGTAAATTTGGGTGAGGTTTATACACGAAACGGATTTTCATTACCTGCACAGAATACGGCAGGCATACGCACCTACGCTCGTGGAAACAATTGCTTCGACCGTCTTTGGCTATTGGAATTGAATGTAATTTCTCCTATTGAAATCTGCGAAGGCGACAGTGTTGATTTGGTTGCAGACTTTCTTTTGGGCGGTGATAGTGCTAAATTACAGTGGTTTAAAAACGGGCAGATTGTTGCGGGGGCAATGGATAGCGTTTTCACTTATTTCCCTGTTGCGGGGGTAGATACCATTTGGTGTCGGCTCGTTTCCAATGAGAACTGCGTTGAGCCGGATACGGTATTTTCGCAAAGTATTTTTGTAACAACCAATCCCTTGCGTCCTGTTTCGGTAAGTATTTCTGCTTCAGATACGAGCGCCTGTTCGAATACAGCCGTAACTTTTACGGTTGCTTCGCTTGCAAACGGCGGGACTTCACCCACTTATCAATGGATAAAAAACGGGGAGGATATTCCATTTGCCACTTCAGACACTTACACAGACTTATCGCCCGCAGACGGGGATATAATTACGTGCAGAGTGGTTTCAGACGAGGTTTGTCCAAGTCCAAACACTGCTGTTTCCGACCCGATAACAATGAATATTACGCCTGTTCAACAACCAACAATCAAAATTCAGCGGAAGCGGTAAATTTAGTTTGAACTAAGATTTTCGTAAGATTTACAAAATTAGCAAGATTGTTCTTTCGTCGTCATTCCCGCGTAGGCGGGAATGACGGCATGGGAGTATGGTTATAATCTTGTCAATCATGTTAAAATTAACAAGAGATTCTTCTTAACCAACAAAATCACCGTTTAAAAAATATTTTTCACAATCAAAAATATTATCGCAGCAATCAAAGCACTCACAGGAATAGTCAATATCCATGCCGTAAGCAGTTTCTTGGTAACGCCCCAGCGGACGGCGGAAAGACGTTTTGTCGCTCCCACTCCGATAATCGCACCTGTAATGGTGTGCGTTGTGCTTACGGGTATTTTCAATATTTCAGTGAGATAGAGCGTCAACGCACCCGCGGTTTCGGCAACAACACCTTCGAGTGGAGTTACTTTTGTGATGCGCGTTCCCATCGTTTTGACAATCTTCCAGCCACCCGACATCGTTCCCAGCGAAATCATTGAGAAACAAGCCAATGAAACCCATGTCGGCAGTTCATTTATGGACTGTATGCCCAAACCTATTCCGAGTGGATGAGCCGCAATCATGGCAGCGGCGATAATACCCATCACCTTTTGCGAATCGTTCAAACCGTGTCCAACGCTGAACAGAGCAGACGATACCAACTGTAATCGCTTGAACCACTGATTTGTCTTGTGCGGATTGGCTTTCACACAAATATAATGAACAAGCATAGACAACAACAAGGCTACAAACATACCAATAAGCGGAGCAAGAAAAATAAACGAAGCAATTTTCAAAATAACCGAACCGCGAATGGCTGCAAATCCGCTATTCATAATGGCAGCCCCTGCAAATCCGCCGATAAGCGTGTGGGAAGACGAAGACGGAATACCCAGCCACCAAGTAAGTAAGTTCCAAGCAATTGCAGCAATTATCCCCGAAAAAATAACGGGCAAGGTAATAAACTGTTCATAAACCGTTTTGGAAACCGTGTTGGCAATTCCAAATTCCCCAATGATATATTTGGCAATAAAAAAAGCAATAAAATTGAAAAAAGCAGCCCACAAAACCGCTTGAAAAGGCGTTAATACCTTGGTTGTAACAATGGTTGCGATAGAATTTGCCGCATCGTGAAACCCATTAATGAAGTCAAAAATGAGCGCTAAAGCAATAATCGTGATTAAAAGTATCATATTATGCGTATTTTACCAAGATTGTTTTAATGATTTTACCTACATCTTCGGCAGCATCAGTTGCTTTTTCAAGTTCCTGCATGATTTCCTTCAACTTAATCACCTCTATATTATCGGTTTCGTTGGCGAACAGATTGCTCAAAAATTCCTCATACACTTCGTCAGCAGCATTTTCGATTTCATGCAATTCGTTGCACAGTTTTCGGATGTTTGCCGCATTTTTTTTGATGCTGGACAATTCCATTACCGCCGTCAGCACAATTTTCGAAGCCTGATGTGCAAGTTCTGCCAACCGCACCGCACTTTCGGGTACGCGTTTGGGACGGTAAAGCATCATCTTTTTAGCGGAACTGTTTACAAAATCCATCACATCGTCCAGAAAATTTGCCAAATCGTGAATATCTTCACGGTCAAAGGGCGTGATAAAAGTGGTATTGAGTTCGTCAAACACCTGAATTAGAATTTTGTCGCCCTTTTTCTCAAACACCTTGATTTGCTTGGCATATTCCACAACTTCTTCATGCGATTTGCTTTTCATGCACTCAATCATCAAGGCAGCTCCCTCGATAGAAACTTCCGCCATTTGTTGCAACAGACCGTAAAATTTGGTCTCTTTGGGCATCAGTTTGGTAAAAAATGAATTATTCATATTACTCTTTTAAAAAATTGTTATAATAAATCTATCTATAAAACCCACTTTCACAGCATTTTAACCGAAAACAGCCTCTTGTTGCGCAAGTGTTGCAAAGATAATACTTTTTTGTGTATTTTTGGCAGAAAAATACTTTTTTTTTACTTGAATTGTGATTTTTTTTTAAATGAACAATAATGTTTTATTTTTTCGGAGTTTTGTTCAAATCTATGCAGATGGTAGCCCAGCCTATGTAACAGTACAAATACCCCGTTTTTTATAATTGGGAAATCAAAAAGGGATATTCTGCAAAATACATGTTCAAGATGTATGAATTGCCAGATATTAGTCATTTAATAGTATAGAAGAAATACGCAAGCCGTTTTATACTTATAAAAAAATTACAATAAATAACAAAATTTCTTCCCCAAAATCACCTTTCGTATTGTTTTTTTTTGTATCTTTGCAAATTATTAAATCATGGGAGGGGAATATATGTCGGTAGGAAGGATACTTTTTGTAAATCAGAGCATTGAGCCGTATTTGGAGGCTACGTATGAATCGAAAATTGGAAAACAATTGCCGATAACCATACAGGGAAAAGGGATTGAAACACGCGTTTTTATGCCGAAATACGGTTTGGTGAATGAAAAAAAACATCTGTTGCATGAAGTGATTCGCCTGTCAGGGCAAAATATCGTAATTAGCAGACACACACATCCTTTGATTATCAAAGTCTCGTCCATTCCTGCCTTCAGAATGCAAACTTATTTTATTGTAAACGACCATTATTTCGGCAGAAAAAACTTTCTGACGGACGAAACTGGAAAATATTTTACCGATAACGACGAACGCGCTATTTTTTACGCAAGAGGGGTGATGGAAACCGTCAAAAATTTAAGTTGGCGACCCGATATTATTCATTGCCATGGCTGGATTTCCTGTTTAGTTCCCATTTTTTTGAAGAAATTTTACATCGACAATCCGTTTTTTTCCAATGCGAAAATTATTTATTCGGTGTACGATGACCATTCTACCAAAAATGTAAGCCGTTCTTTTGTCAATAAACTGCACAAATCGGGCATACCGATTGAAGATGCGGAACGTTACGAAAAGATTGATTATGAGACTGCTTTGAAATTGGCAATTGAATATTCGGACGGTGTGGTCATTTCAAACCGCAATGTGAGCAAGGGAATTCGCGAGCATATTGCCCAACTGGAAAAACCATTTTTTGAGCATAAAGAAAATAAGTATGCGGACAAGTATATGGAACTGTATCAGTTAATTATGGAAAAATAATTTTGTAAATCTAAAATCAGTAATATTTTGAAAAAGAAATCGTTAAGCCTTTTGTGTACCGTTATTTTGTCGGTGATGTTTTTCGCCTGCAAAGAAGACTTGGGAGATGTGGGACTGAACCTCCAACCCGAAGATGAATTGTTGAATACCGATTTTTTTGATACGACTACGCTTACGGCTTATTCTACTCGAAATGACAGTCTTATAACTTCCAATCTGTCAATGAATTTGCTGGGGGATATGCAAGACCCCGTTTTTGGGCGGACACAGGCAGCCATTTATGCGCAGGTGCGTTTGTCCAAGGAAAAGGTGGATTTTGGGAAAAATAAAAATCCTTACGCGGATTCGCTGGTGCTGAATTTGGTTTACGGCGGACATTACGGCGACACCATGCAGACCTTGCGGATACGGGTTTACGAACTGAATGAAGATTTGCAATCGACTGTGTATTACAGCAGTTCAACGCTTGCCCGCAAATCGGAATTGTTGGGCGAAATTCAATTGCAACCAACTCCGAATACGCCGAGCGATACCTCAAAAACGGCTTATATTTCCATTCCCTTGAACAAAAATTTTGCAAAAGACAAGTTGTTAGATGCCAGTTTGGTGAATTTGTCCACGAATGCGGAATTTGTGAAGCATTTCAAAGGTTTATATATTGAGGCTGAGGCAGTTTTAACCAATGGCTGTATGCTGTCAATCAATTTACCGAGCAAATATTCAAAGATGACTTTGTATTACGGCAATGACGATAAACCCAACCAATCTTTTGATTTTACGATGGCTGAAAATGACTCATCTTACCGTTTCAGCCACATCAATCATTTTGATTATGCGAATGTTAGTACTGAACTTTCGGCACAATTGAACGGAAATGATGCAAGTTCGAAAGAGGTGCTTTTCGGACAATCGGCAGGAGGCGTGAAAACGGTGATACAGTTTCCGAATTTGAAAGCAATGTTCGCTGATAAACAGGTAGTTATCCATAAGGCAGAACTTGTAATTTCGCAAAAAGAAGATGCTTCGCCTTTGCAGGGATTTACCCCGCCCGCCAATCTTTCGTTGAGTTACGACCGTTCGCTAACAGACAGAAACTTAACGGTTTCCGATGCAAAAATAAATGCAACCTATTTCGGCGGAGCCTATGATGCAAAGAAAAACGAATATGCTTTCCGCATCACCAGATACATACAGCAAATGTTGAGCGATGTTGCGGGAAATGATTACAAACTGAATTTGATGGTTGTACCTGCTGCAACCCGTCTCTCCCGTTCCATGTTCTACGGTACTGACCCTCAGACCAATGCGGAAAAACGGATAAAATTGAAAATAAACTACACCATAATAAATAAATAACGCTATGTGTGGAATTGTCGGCTATGTTGGCAACAAAGAAGCCTATCCCATTTTGATAAAGGGCTTGCATCGCTTGGAATACCGCGGGTATGACAGTGCGGGCGTTGCATTGTTGCATGATGAAAAAATAGATATTTACAAATGTCAGGGCAAAGTGAGCGATTTGGAGGCGCACTGTCAGGGGAAAAACATTTTGGGAACAACGGGAATTGCCCACACCCGCTGGGCTACGCACGGAGAACCGAACGATGAAAATGCACACCCGCATTTTTCGGATAACGGGAAAATTGCACTGATACACAATGGAATAATAGAAAATTATCAATCGCTGAAAACGGCATTGCTCAAACGCGGTTATCATTTTGTAAGTCAGACCGATACGGAAGTGCTGGTACATCTGATAGAAGATATTAAGAAAAATGTGCAGGTGGAACTTTCCGAAGCCGTTCGTTTGGCATTGACGCAAGTTGTTGGTACTTATGCAATTATCGTTGTTTCGGAGGAAGAGCCGAATACGTTGATTGCTGCCCGCAAAGGCAGTCCGCTGATTGTGGGTTTTGGAAAAGACGAATTTTATGTAGCCTCTGACGGTGCTGCACTGGTGGAATATACGCAAAAAGTTGTCTATCTGAACGATGAGGAAATGGCAATCCTTACCGCAGGCAATGATATTTCCATCAAAACGATTGATAATAAAGTAATTTCGCATTATGTGCATGAATTGGAAATAAGCCTCACCGAACTGGAAAAAGGCGGTTATGACCATTTTATGATAAAGGAAATTTACGAACAACCCAAATCCATTGCCGACAGCATGCGGGGACGCTTGAATGGAAAAAAGGAAATTGTTGCCTTGGGCGGAATTGTGGAATATGAGGATATATTGCTCAAAGCCAGACGGTTTATCATTGTCGCTTGCGGTACGTCCTATCATGCGGGTTTGGTGGCTGAACATCTGTTTGAAGACCTGCTTCGCATTCCTGTTGAGGTGGAATACGCTTCGGAATTTCGTTACAGAAACCCGATAATCTATGATGATGATGTGGTGATTGCCATTTCACAGTCGGGCGAAACGGCGGATACGCTGGCAGCGATAGAGTTGGCAAAACAAAAAGGGGCGACCGTGTTGGGGATATGCAATGTGGTAGGGTCGTCCATCGCAAGAGCCACACATGCAGGTTCTTACACACATGCGGGACCCGAAATCGGCGTTGCTTCCACAAAAGCATTTACGGCGCAACTTACCGTTTTGGCGTTGATGGCGCTTTGTCTGGCAAAACGGAAAGGGAAAATTGCCAAAAACCGTTATGCAAAATTGATTTTGGAATTGGAGGCGATACCCTCCAAAATAGAGGAAGTTTTGAAAACCGAACCCATCGTGAAAGAGGTGGCGAAGTACATGAAAAACTGTACCAATGCCTTGTATCTGGGTAGAAATTACAACTATCCCGTTGCTTTGGAGGGGGCTTTGAAATTGAAGGAAATCTCCTACATTCATGCCGAGGGATACCCCGCTGCCGAAATGAAACACGGACCCATTGCGCTGATAGACGAAGATATGCCCGTTGTTGTAATTGCGACAAATAGAGGCACTTATGGGAAAATCATAAGCAATATACAAGAGGTGAAAACGCGGAAAGGGAAAATTATTTCCATTGTAACCAAGGGCGATGTGGAAGTAAAAGATATTTCCGATTATGTGATAGAAATTCCCGAAACGGAGGAAATGTTTGTGCCTTTTTTGGCGACCATTCCTTTGCAATTGCTTGCCTATCACGCAGCAATATTATGCGGTAAAAATGTTGACCAACCACGAAATTTAGCAAAATCAGTAACAGTAGAATAATGAAAAAACAGGATATTTTAATTGCAACGGCAACGGTGTTGTTTTTCCTGCCGTTTTTCACGGTAGATGCAGTGTATCAATGGTATAAGACTTTCAACGGCGACCATTATCTCATTATGGCGTTTTTGAAATTCGGCGTTTTGGCAACCTACGGCGAAGTCTTGGGTTTGCGCATCAAAACGGGCAGATATAACATGCCCAATTTCGGTATTTTCCCCCGTGCAATCGTCTGGGGACTGTTCGGAATTTGGATAGCCTCCATGATGGGGATATTCAAAGCGGGTGTGCCGTCTTTTTTGGACAAAATGGGGTTCTGCGGTTTGCAGGAAGCGTTTAATCAGTCTGCGTTTTCGGGGTATAAACTTTTGGGTGCGTTTGGGATAAGCGTGATTATGAATGCGACTTTCGCCCCCGTTTTTATGACCTTGCACAAAATTACCGATACCCATATCGGAATGAACGCAGGCAGTTTGAAAGCCTTGGTGAAACCCATTCAGTTTACGAAAATTATTACAACACTCAATTGGGACGTGCAGTGGAATTTTGTATTTAAAAAGACCATTCCGTTTTTTTGGATACCTGCACATACGTTAACGTTCATATTGCCAAGTGAATACCAAGTGTTGTTTGCTGCCGTACTGGGTATTGCCTTAGGTTTGATATTGAGCATCGCTGCGCTGAAAGGGGAAAAGAAAAGTTAAAAAAAACGGTTTAATTATGTGTATTTCAAAGTCTAAAATCTATTTTTTGTTAATCACAGGAATTGTGGTTTCTGTTTTTTTGGTCAGTTGCAACAGTCCCGAAGAAAATGTAATTGACGACCCTACAACCATTTACACCATTATCCGAGAAGATACCACCGCAGGTATTGACATGGTGGGGGAGAGGACAAACCCGATGGAAGTCCGCAAACGGATTTTTGCCTCTGAAATACCCGAAACGACTTTTGAAGAGAAACGCAAAACTTTTTACGCCATTCTGGATACGCTGTACAAACTGAAAACCCGTGAAAATGAATACATTTACTATGAGGTGGACTCGCTCAATTATTTGGCGATACATTATCTCAAAAACATATTGCTGGACAAAAAAAGCCGTATCACTCCACTGAAACACAAGATGTTAAATCAAACTATTGCTTCGGATAAAAATTTTTCCGTTTATTATTGGGAGGAAAATATTGGGGTGGACATTCCCACAACGATTAGCGTTTATCAGTGCAGGGACAGGAACGGGATTTTGTATTCGTTTTTCAATATGGAAAATGAGGAAAAAAATGATTTTAATTTTTCAACAAGCAGAATTACAGGAATTTACAAACTGAATGCTGCCAATGGGAAATTGTTGTATCTGCTCAATTTCGAGGGTTGTACGGATAATGAATATTGTTTCAAAGGCTCTACCATTGCGGAAATAACCGAAGAGGGTTTGACATTCAATTACAATTCTTTCGGCGAAGGGGTAGAGTATTTTTTTGAAAATTATGCGGGCGGGGAAAAATTAACCGTTTCGTACAATCAAACAGTTAAAACATTGACGTACAAACTGTTTACAACTTTAAATAATCCACAACAGAAGGTGTTCTTTTTTAATGGGGGGATGTTTGAAGAGAAAGAGTGAAAAAAATCTATCTTTGTAAATTATAGGATTTATTGATGAAATTTTAATAAAATGATATGACCGTTTTTTTAATTAAGTAAATTCAAATAACTATTGCAGCCAAATAATATGTATCGAAAGACATGTCAAATATATAATATAATCGGTAAATTAAATTGTACACATTTTTAAATCAAATCGTACATGTTTTTTGCATTTATTGCTTTCCCAATCTATCCTCAGCCAACCTCACATAATCCTCATTCAATTCTATCCCCACATAATTTTTGCCGAGTTCCACAGCCACAAGCGCCGTAGTCCCCGCCCCATGAACGGGTACAACACAACCCCACCAAACGGACTGCCCGCTTCGATGCAAGTACATATCAAATCAGGCGGAAACGTTGTAAAATGCTCCCCCTTGAAACCCCGTGTCGGCACAGTCCATACGCTTCGTTTGTTACGGGCGAGATTTTCTTTCCATACCTTGCCGATATTGTTTCTACCCGTTCCCTATCGGTTTTTACTGCCGAAAATCGGAGCGGCTTATTCGCTTAAACAAGATGCCAAACTGATGTTTGACCGTTTACGGGATATGTACCGAAATTTGGATAAATTGGGTTTAGGTTGTTAGATTATTTTTTCCGTCTAATCATAATCGTAGGCGTTTGCCTCGGATTTACTGTTACCCTTACGTTTTGCGTACTTGTACAGCCATTTGCGGCAATTTCGATGATGTACGCAACATCTACCGAATTGCTGGTATTGTTGGTCAGTACTTCGCTGATATTTCCAGTCTGGTTTAGATTTGCAGGCTCGTTGATTTCAGGCATGGACGGTCGCGACCAGTTGAACACAGTCCCCGATGCAGAACCGCTTGGCGTATAAGCAAATAGACTTCCCGAGCAGATTTCAAACAGCGTATCCGAAAAAAGTTGCTGTGAATGATATACCCTCAGCGTATCTTTGCTGACTGCCTGACAGTTAGAACCGTCCGGTTGGAAGTAGAAAACGGCTTTCCCCTCCCCTACTGCGGTAATTTTGCCCGTAATGCTGTTTACGGTAGCAACCGTGGCATCGCTGCTTGTCCATCTACCGCCTTGCCAGCGTGATAGTTGCGAAGTGCTGCCCATGCAAATATCCTTATTGCCTGTGATGCCCACAACGGGAATGGCGGGTATAACCGCTTCTCCATAAGCATTATAGAATACGGTTGCGGCACACTCTTCATCGGAAAGGCTGAAGAGACTAAAGGCAACGCCAAAATCTACAAACAAAGGAGTATGGCTTTCGTCAAATTTGGGAGTAGTATCTTCGAAATCCTGCCGTAAGGTATTGGGTGCTACAACTTTAAATGAAATTGTGTGAAGTCCGTTTGAAACAGGATAAGCCAAAAACAGCAAACTACCCGCATTGCCCGTATCGATTACCAGATTTCCGCCCTGTACGGGTATAACTTCCAGTGTATCAAATTCATGACTGAGTTCAACGCTTGAGTCGTTATTGATGTTGCTGGCGAAACTGTTGCGAACATACTGAAATTCTTCATTGAAAAAGAGTTCCAACGCAGCATCATGCAATTTTACGGCATTGGGATTGCGTACCTGCAAAGTTACCGTTAGGGTATCGCCTGCGGTATAACATGGTTTATCTATCTGAAAACGTTCAACTTCCATTTTTTTGAGGATAACCCCATCTAATGCCTTGACGGTGGTCGGTTGGCAACCCATCGTCAGCCCATCGCAACTTTCCCGTTTTACTCGGCGTGGAATATCCTGCACAATCTGTTCGTATTCCAACACAGCTTTGTTGGTATAAAGTCCCGCCTGAGCCGTTTCTTCAAAATAGGCAACGGCATTAAATCGGGCGGTGGAGGCTGCGGGAATGATAAGACTGTCTATTTGCAAAGTCCGTAAATCTCCGTAATTGTGAATGACCGTCATATTATCCATGTAATCAGAATCTAATGCCAACGACAGATTTTGCCAAATCATGCCAGCGGGCAGAACGGCAGAGAAATTTACTTTTTTGGGATTGCAATTGGCATTCTGTATCTGATAGGTATAAGTAACTTCTTTACAAACAGACACTTGCGGCGGAATAGCCGTCTGCACAAACGAAATGCCTGCTTCGTCGAAAGGAGGCGGCGGCAGTACCGCACGCAGATTGACAGGCGAAATAAAGATATTTTGCGTCGCATTTACGCGGTTTCGGAGGAAATATTTAATGGTTACGTCTGTTACGCCGCCCTCAAAGGCAACATTTACTGTCCCATTTAAATTGTTGGCATAGAGAAAGTTGGGTTTTAAAGCCGTTGCCGATGCTGCCTGGTTGTTTATTCGGTATAACATTTTGTCCGTTGCACCTTCGGGGGTCAGTCTCGGCAGATAGTATTCTGTTTCGCACAGACCGCTAATGCACACAGAATCATAATTATACCATATTCCGTCAATGCCTGAAATGGTAAATGAGGGAATTACGTGAAATTTGATGGAAGTATCTATCGCACTGCGGAATTGCATGTTTACCGTTACCACATCACGAATAGTCCCCCGCGTACGACGTACCTGCAAACTGCCCTTTTCTGGCGAATTGACCGAACGCGGAAAACCGTAACCCGCCCGTATATCTCTGCCGAAAGTAACAAAACTTTGTACTTCGATATTACTTCCCACATTCGTTCTTACAAAACCCTGATTGGGAACGCGGGGAACTGCCCTCGAAGAACGATTTTGATTGGCGGTATGATTTGTCCAGTCAAAAGTTCGCAAACCGTTGAATGCCATTTCCATATTGCCGACATTGCAACCTTTTCCGTTGCGTTTGCAGGCGAAAGTGATGTAGGTGCATTCTTCGCTGAAAACATAATTGCACTGGTGCATTTTGTCCAGATAGGTCATGGGAATTACCGCTTTGGGATTGAATGTGGCTTCTTCCAAATCTCTGGCACTGTCGGCAATAAGCATAAATACGTCAAAACCTGCTGTCAATTTGTCGTAATAGGGATAGGTAAGGGTATCTCGTCCGATGGTAAGGTCTTTGTTGTATTCGGCGGCGACAATCAATTGTACAGGGTCTGCCGAAGTCTTGTGTACCAGCCAGATACGTCTGAAAACGGTATCGTAAGCGCCGCAGTCATCTACTTTCAGGCGGAAGAACCCCGTGCGGTCGTTATCCCCGAAAGCAACTGCTTCGAGGTCGCGTGCCATGCTGCCCAAGTATTCCCCCTTGTCTGTCATTGCCGTGCCTGCAACGCCCAACCGCAAAAGCGAACCCGTATTGGTTGAATGGCTTTGACGGTTGTTCAAACGGGAAGCATCGTCTCGGATAACGGCGGCTACACGGTTGTAGAATTTTGCAAATTTCCCGTTTACAGGGTCTGAAAAATCATAATCGCCAGACCAAATGGGAGCATCATTTGAAAATCGGTAATTAAACCGTCCGAATACCGACGAGGAATTTGCCCCGTTAGGATAAAGCGTAACTCCGTATTTAAGAGCCAGATACGACTCGATTCTATCTTTTTCATCATCATCTAATTGAGCGGCATCGTAGAAAATCACTTCGCTCATAAAACCCTCAATCGTTCTGTCGCAAGCGAAAAACGGCGAACCTAATTTGGTGGGGGTATTCATTTCCCGCATGGTGAGTGAAACAGAGTTGTTTACAACATCTCTTTGACCATTGAAACGGAAGGTCATCAGGTGGTTGGTGGTTGAGGTTGAATTGTTGTCGAACATCAGAATGGAGGTCGAACCAGGTTCAAACAGCGATTTTTTTCCTGTTAAAATGCCTCCGTTGTTGTTTTCCTGTATTCTGAACCGTCCTCCAATAACATCGACATTGTTGCTTTTGCTTCTTTCCATTCCGTAGGCGGGACCTCGCCAAGTGTTGTCTTTGGCAGTAAATGAGTTAAAACCAAAAGGAAATACCCATGGATTTGTGTTGAAATCGTTATTGGTTATCATAATCAACAGATGCTTGGGGACTGTCGGTGTTGAAAAAAGCGGCGAACGGTTTCCCAAAAAAGCAGAGGCATTTTGGTCGTTGCCGGATGGACTTCCGCTGGCGTTGTTGCTGTAGTCGGCGGTACGGCTCCAAAACTCAACAGCAGGGTGGAAATTCATCTCTGAACGGCTTTGGTGAAAAACAGGATAACGTTCTCCGCTTTGACCAGGTGCTGAATTTTGAATATCCGGCAATGCAAGATAATTATGACCGCGTGCCAAATCCCTCCACGCATCTACTGTGGGAATGCCGTTTGTTTCAAGACCGTATTTGTTTGGATATGAAGTATTTCTAACAGCGCTGTTTCCTGTGCGGAGACCATCTTCTCCAATGCCCCTTTCGGTAATGTTCAAGGACGCATCGTCATCGGCACGCAGCCACAGATTTAAACCCTTGACAACACCCGCAGGACCAGGACTTGTACCGATAAAAACAAAATATTTGAAAGCCGTATCAATCACCACATCTACAAGGCGGTTGCGTACGGGGTAAATTTTGGTTTCATTCGCATCGAAAGCCTCTGTTTTTGAAAGCAATATGTAGGAAAAATCGCTGGTGGGCGACTGCATGTTTATTCTGATGCTGTCCATGTTTGTCAATTGTGTTTTAAAAATACCGCTTTGGATATTGACGGGCAAATCTATTGCCAGCGAGTCGCCGTTTACATAAACTGTTCCCTGCGGAAACTGCGCCGCCGATGCCTGATTGACGGGCGTACTGCTATTTGTCCCTATCATCAGATATTGACGGTCTTCAAGGCTGCCGTTGTTTTGGCTGTTGAGCGTAGCAATATTGCTGCCCAGAAAGACGGTCAGATAACGGAAAGTGGTGCTTCGAGTTTGTTTCTGGTACAGTCCCGAATTGTCGTCTCGGGCAATGCCGATAATGTGGTTGTTGTAGCCCTTGTTGGCGGTTCTGTCCCAAACGGTGCTGCTGTCAGATGCAAGGTAATTTCCTACGGACGCATCGATGGTAATGCCGTATTTTATACCCAGATAGGAATGGATTTTTTGCAAATCTGTTTCTTCAAGATGACCATTGTAGAGGGCGTTGTTCTGTTTGATAAGAATAACTTCCTGTATCTGACCGCGGTAACCCCAAAGAGCCGCATCGTTTCTGCTGCCTCCGATTGTAACCTTTCCGCTTCCTTTGTAGGTTGAACCGTCCCATTGCCAGGACTGTACATTTTTTCTTACCCCATTTTGATAAACCCGTGTTGCATCGGCAAGGTTTGAACCGCTTCTTGCAATGTTGGGATTGGAAAGGACAAACAGCCCTTCTTGTACGTTGGGAATTGTTGTTCCCGAACCTGCCCATCGATAGTCAATAGTATGGTTTGTACTCCGCCAATTCAACGTATTGTAATTGTCCGCGCCGCCGAAACCGATTAGATAATCCCAATAATCTGCTGCGGTTCGTTTGAATACAAAAATGGAAATGATATTGTTCGAATTTTGAATATTGATGGGCAACTGAGAGGTTAATTGATTGTTTGCCTGTCCCCTATCATTTGAGGGTTTGTTGAACAAAACCGCAGGGTGAAAATTGTAACCGTTTGTGTTGCTTACCGCTGGAGAAACTTTTGCTCCTGAAAAATTACCGATACTGCTTGCATTTCCTATCAGGTTGTTCCATGTGCCGTTGCTGTAACTTTCTGGGGTGAGCCATGCGGCATAAGTGGTGTTGAGCGTACCGCCAGGGGTAGGTTCAAATCCGCCGATGGAAATGTAATCGCCGTGATTTAACAGCACATTCATGGCAATCTGATTGCGGAGGGGATATGCCCGCGTATTGCTCGGATTGAAATTTGTATCGGGACAAACCAAGACATATCGTGCCGTTGAACGTTTTACCTGCATATTGACGGTCATATCGTCCGCAATGCCGTTTTGGGTAACCTGTGCAAAATACATCATTGATGTTCTGTAATTCATCTTGTTGATAAGCGTGCCGTTATCAAAATCATAACCTTCGGAATAGTTGTAGGACTTATTTCCGTCTTTGCTATTTCCGCCAATCATAACATATTGACCGTCTGACAGTACGCCCGTATTTTGGGAATTGAGCGTTTCAAGCCGTTTGCCGATAAAAAGAATTAAGGCATCGGAGTTTCTGCTTTGAGACTGGCGTTGATACAGACCGCCGTCATCATCGCGTCCGATGCCAAAAATATTGTTGTTGAACTGTGGATTTAATTTTCTGTTCCATACCGTATCGGCTTTTGAATTCAGATAATGGTTTGCGGTTAAATGCACTCCGTATTTTACGGCAAGGTAGGAATGAATTTTCAACAGATTGGTTGCATTCATGTTTTGACCGCTTGCCCCTGCACTGACCACGATAATTTCCTGGATATTTCCATCGAAACCATAACCGGAACTGCCGTTGGTGGCAATTGCCAATTGCGAATTATAACTCCGAACACCTTTGGTCTGACCTGTTAAAACGGCATTTCCATCCAAATAGGCATTCAAGCCGTTTGATGCCGAATTGGCATTGTCCAGCGTGATTATGCCCTCTTGCGCCGTAACAAGAGCCACATCGCTGTTTTGCCAATACCAGCGGATACCATGATTGCCGGTGTTGTACCACCCGATATTTCCGTCATTGTTTCCGTTGAAGGAAAACAGGTTTTCCCATGCCGTATTGAAATTCCGCTTGTACACAATAAAAATGGTAACATTCTTGTTGGCAACATTGAAACTTGCCTGCGAAACCAAACGGCTCTGGTCGCTGGCACTGCCGCTTCCACCCGATTTGGTAAACTGCACGGAGGGGTGGAAATTGTACCCCGTATTGATTTTTGCGGGAGGAACTAACACCGCCGTACCGCCTTTCTGATTGATAGACTGAAAGTTGCCTACTGCACTGTTTGGAATTTCGTTCAACCAGATGCCGTTGCCGTAACGTTCTGCGGTAAGCCATACGGCAAAATCGCCTTTTACGCCTCCAGGGGTAGGTTGAGCCTGTAAACTTGTACCCATGCAAAAAAGGATGTATAGCACAATGGAGATGTGCAACCTGTTTTGCCTATTCTTTTTGTCTGCCATAGCATAATCTGCTTTTCTAACCTTTCTTTGAAAAATATGTATCATAATTGTATATAGTTATTTATAAGATTTGCAAAGATAGTAAAAAAACAAAAAGACCACATGCAAAAATGTACGTTTTTTGCATTGATTTTTAAAATTTAAAATACGAAGTTCGAAAAGGAATGGTGTTATTCTTCTTTTTTGTGTCTGATTTGGAGTATGAAATTTTTAAAAATGGGAGAAATTTACGAAATTCGAGTTTTTTAGAAAAACCCATCATTTTGGGCTACTTAATTTCTGTGTCATTTTTATGTCATTTCTGTTACGTTTTTGTTACATTTTTGTTACGGGTTTGAACATCCCCCTGCCCCCTTTGAAGGGGGATTTAGAGATTACGATTTTGTTTTTTCTGTCTTTAAAGAGATAAAATAACAAATTTGTAATCTGCAAATTCCCCCTTTGAAGGGGGTTAGGGGGATGTTTGTTTGTTGCATTTTACCACCCTGAAAGGGTGAAATCAATAGCGTATGGCATCGCCGTACGTTAGAATAATGAATTAATTTGTTGAATAAAAAAAATGGGATATTTGATTTTTTTTAACAGGAGGCGATAGGCATTTTGTAACGCAGGGCGATGCCCTACGCTATTGATGCAAGGACTTCGTCCTTATTCATTGTTTTTCGGGATTGCTTCGCGATGCTCGCAATGACGTGGTTTTCAATATTGTACGTCATTGCGAACGAAATACAATGAAGTGAAGCAATCTAAAAACTTCTTCTTTGGTTTAAAACATCCCCCTGCCCCCTTCAAAGGGGGTTAGGGGGATGTTTGTTTGTTGCATTTTACCACCCTGAAAGGGTGAAATCAATAGCGTATGGCATCGCCGTACGTTAGAATAATGAACTAATTTGTTGAATAAAAAAAATGGGATATTTGATTTTTTTTAACAGGAGGCGATAGGCATTTTGTAACGCAGGGCGATGCCCTACGCTATTGATACAAGGACTTCGTCCTTATTCATTGTTTTTCGGGATTGCTTCGCGATGCTCGCAATGACGTGTTTTTCAATATAATACGTCATTGCGAACGAAATACAATGAAGTGAAGCAATCTAAAAAGTTCTTCTTTGGTTTAAAACATCCCCCTGCCCCCTTCAAAGGGGGAGTTTGCGGATTACGATTTTGTTTTTAAAGAGAGAAAATAACAAGGTTGTAATCTGCAAATTCCCCCTTTGAAGGGGGTTAGGGGGATGTAATTGAATTTTTAGAGAGATGTAAAAAACTCCCCCTAACTCTGAAGCGGGGGAGTAATACTACTCTGAGTAAGATGTATTAGCAATAAACAGTGAACAGCGGATATAAAAAAGACTCTTTAATTTAATACGTAATCCACTGTTCACCGTTTATTTATCGTCTTCGTCTAATTCTGACGGTGGGTGTTTGTAATGGTTTCACCGTTACATGCAGTGTGTACTCATCTACACAACCGTGCGAATGTATATAAATGGTATAATCAACCACGATTGCACCGCCCGAACTGTTGTTCAAGTTCAATCTTTCGTTGATGGTTACATTTGCATTTGGAACAGTCTGTGCCTGTGCAGGATTGCTGATGCCGTTCACCGCAGCCCGCGACCAACTGAATGTTGCCCCTGGCGCACTGCTTCGGATTAGATAGCCGAGTTGAGCGCCTGTGCAGATTTCCGCTACCGTATCAGAAGTAAGCGGTGCTTTATCCCATACGGTTAAGGTATCGGTTACTGCTCTGCTGCAAGTTGAATTTTCTACGGTGAAGTAGAAAACGGCTTTTCCGCCTCCGACACCGGTAACAACTCCCGTCTGCGCGTCAACAGTTGCAACGCTGGGGTTGCTGCTTGCCCATGTTCCGCCTTCCCAACGGGAGAGACGCGAAGTATCGCCGATGCAGATTTGCTTTCTGGTGTAGATGCTTACCACAGGCGTTGCAGGTACAAAACCATCTCCGTAAGCATTGTAAAGGGCAGGTCCCGCACAGTCGTCTTCCGAACGTGTAAAGAAATCAAAGGATACGTTTAGATTTACAAACATGGGGGCGCCGCTGCTGTCGGTTACGCCAAACATTTGACCGTTCCGTTCTACGCTGTCTTGTACCAACACATTGGGTGCTACAAGTTTGAAAGTAATCACGCTTATATCCGAGGGGATAGGCTGTGCAAGGAATATCAAAGATTCTGCGTTGTCTCCGTCTGCGGTATCTATGGCAAGCACGCCCGAAGTAGTGGTATTTTCGCCCCATACCGTTTCCAAAAACATATCCGCATAATCATCGGTATTGATTGCATCTGTTCCGACTATTTCGCTGCTTTGGAAACTGTTTCTCAGATAATGGAATTTATTGTTGTAAAAAATTTCCAGCGCAGCATCTTCCAGCGAAACGTCATTGGGATTGTTCACTGTCAGCGAAACGGAGATGGTGTCGCCGGCGGTGTAACATTCGGGTTCCATGGTGAAATCTACAATTTCCAATTTTTTGAGAATAACGCCCTCTAAGGCAGTGATGCTTGTCGGTTCGCAACCCATGGTCAGACCGTCGCAACTGATGTTTGTTCTTGGTTCTTCCCGATTTTGCACTATCAGACCGTATTGCAACATTGCCCTGTTGGTGTATTCGCCGGCGGGGGCGTTTTCGTCAAAATGGGCAACGGCACGGAATACGGCAGTTGTGCCTCCCGGAATTATCAGACTGTCAATGATTAAACTGTCTGTTTCGCCGTAAGGACGGACATAGGTTGCATTGCCGATATAACTTGAATCCAAACCCAGCGATTCGTCAAGCCACTTCATGAATGAGGGCAGTCCAACGGAGAAATTTACCGGTTTGGGCGTACAGTTCGCATTTTGCACCCGCCAGGTATAAGTTACTTCCCGACAAATTGAAACTTCCTGCGGCATAGCCGTTTGCACAAAGGAAATCCCTGCTTCGTCGAAAGGAGGAGGAGGCATGACCGCCCGCAGATTTAAAGGTGAAATAAAAATGCTTTGCGGCGGTGAATTCTGTATGCGGTTTTTGAGTTGGTACTTAATCACAATATCCGTTACCCCTGCCTCAAATTCTACATTCATCCTGCCGTTGAGATTGGTAGGCGGTATGTTGTTTCTGAGAATGGCTGTTGCCGTATTGCCGATTATTCTGTATGCTGTGTTGCGGTTGGGACCGGAAGCATAAGAAAGTATTGGGAAATAGGATTGTGTTCCGCATTGTCCTTCAATTACCACAGAATCATAAGATTGGTTGTTTCCATCAATGCCCGAAATGGTGAAAGCAGGAATGACAGGATATTTATTATTGGTATTGCTTTGTTCGCGGAACTGTATGTGAATACGCACTTCGGGGCTGCTGCTGATGCGTCCTTCTGCACGGCGTACCTGCAAGGTTCCCCGTACGGGAGAGGTGCCTGTACTTGGAAAACCACTTCCCGCCCTTACAGGATTATCAAACTCAACATAAGTATTTACCCTTATATTGTCGCCAAGATTGGTAAATACAAAATTGTTGTCGACGTTTGGATGGACAAGTCCCATTCTGGGTACGCGCGGAACATGATTTGATACACGGTTGATATTGTTTGTAAAGCGTTGCCAATCAAACATATGCAATCCGTTGAATGCCGTTTCGTCTCTGCCTACGGAACAGCCTTTGCCGTTGCTTTTTACCGCAAAGGTTACATAGGTGCAGGTATCGGTAAACATGTAATTGCACTGATGCATCCCATTAATAAATGTCATGGGAATGACGGCTGTCGGATTGAAATTGGCAGCCTTAAGGGAGTCGGGGCTTTTTGCAACTACCATGGTAACATTGTAGCCGTCGGTCAGTTTGTTGTAATAAGGAACGGTGGCGGGGTCTCTTCCAATGGTCAGCCCATTGAGGTTTTCAGCGGCAACAAGCAAACGGATAGGGTCTCCCATCGCTTTATGCACCAGCCATACCCGACTGAAAACAGAATCGTAAGCACCGCAGGGGTCATCGTTTACAATTTCCAAACCGGTGTTGTTGTCGTCTCCCCATGCAACAGCAGTAAGGTTGTTGGTCAATTCGCCCAAAAGTTCTCCGTTATTGGAGAGCATGCTTCCTGCAACACCCATGCGGAGAATACCGCCTACATTGGTAGAATGGCTTTGTACATTTTGCAAATGGGCAGCATCATCTCGAATAATGGCAGTTACGCGGTTGTAAAAACGGGCAAACTTGCCATCGACAAGGTCGTTCTCATCAACATTTCCCCGCCAAAATACCTCTCCGCTTGAAAATGAATAATCAAATCGTCCAAAGCCGACAGGTTGTCCGCCATTGGCAATGTTTAAGTCCATATTGGTAGGACGAAGCGTAATGCCGTATTTTATTGCCAAATACGATTGAATATTAACCTTGTCCGTATCATGCAATGCACTTCCGTCATACATTATCAACTCGCTCATGAAACCTCTTATTGTACGGTTTGTATTCCAAAAAGGCGAACCGATTTTAGATGCCTGGTTGAATGAATAATTTGAAAGATTTACATTGATACATTCATTTCTTGTTTCAAATCGTCCATTGAAACGGAAAGTCATGGAGTGGTTCCGCTGATTATTGTTATTATTGGTGGCTCTACTGAGGCGATGGTCGAACATCAGACAAGATGTTGAGCCTGCTTCAAACAAATTACGCAATCCATTAATATTAGGTTCTCCACTTCCATTAAAATTTGTATTTAGGTCTCCATTTAGTCGGACACGTCCAGATACCGCATTGCCGACTGTACTCATTCCAAAGGCTGGAGCGTTAATATTGTTGTTGGCAACATTACTGCCAAAACCAAAAGGAAATACCCATTCATTTGTAGAAAAGTCATTATTGGTAAGCATAATCACCACAGGATTTTCTATTACGCCGGCAGGAAGGATAGGCGAACTGTTTCCAAAAAAACCTGAGGCATAACTTGTACCTCCAGTGCCGCTTCCCGTACCTCCTCTGTCCCAAAACTCAATGCTTGGGTGGAAGTTCATTTCGGGTTTGTCGGGATGAAACACAGGATAGCGTTCGCCTGTAGAATTTACAGTGTTGCTGCCGACACCTACGGATGGTAATGCTTTATAAGTATGTTGCCGAGGCAAATCTTTCCATTCTTCCACAGTGGGTATGCTGTTGGGGTCTAATCCCCATGTATTCGGATAAGCAGTGCTGGGATTGTTTGACGCAGTTCTAAGACCGTCTTCGCCAATATCTCTGTTGGTAATTACCAGCGCAGCCTCATCATCTGCCCGCATCCACAGGACTAAACCGCGTGAAACTCCCGCAGGTCCAGGTGCAAAACCGACAAAGACAAAATATTTGAAAGCGGTATCAAGGGTTACCGAAACAGTACGTCCGTTTAGATGGTACACTTTGGTTTCCGCCAATCCGAAAGTATCCGTTTTTGAGACTAAAACAGAAGAAAAGTCGGCGGAGGGTGCTTGCAGGTTTATATTTATGCTGTCCAACCTTGTGAATTGCGTCTTGAACGTTCCGCTCTTAATATTGATGCCCACAGGTGCAAACAGGGTGTCGTTCAAGAAAATGGCACTGTCTACGAATTTTTGGCTTTCCCTTAGCGATACGGACTGGATAGGCGTATTGGAATTTTGACCGATTACCACATATTGTCCTTCTTCCAGCGTGCTGTTGTTTTGGCTGTTGAGGCTGGCAAGATTGTTGCCGAGGTAGGCGGAGAAATAGCGGAAAGTGGCACTTCTTGCCTGTTTTTGATACAGTCCCGAATAGTCGTCCCGGGCAATGCCGATGATGTTTTGGTTATAGGGGGCATTGGCGGTTCTGTCCCACACCACAATGCTGTCTGAACTGAGGTAATTCGTAGAAATCGTAATGCCGTATTTGAGGGCAAGATAGGTGTGTATTTTTTGTATATCGGCATCCGGCATCAATTGTTGTGAAAAACGCCGTACAACAATTACTTCCTGTATGGTACCGTTGAATTGGTCGCCGCTGCTGTTGCCTTCGTCTGCACTGCCTAACATGAAACGTCTATTGTTTGTTGTTGAAAGGGTTGAGTTCGTTGGATTGTAAGAAGCGGCAGTTCCATTTAAAAACATGCGGAGGCTGTTGGCTTGACTTCTATTGATTACATCTAAAGTGGCAATGCCCATCCGTTGGTGATTTTGAAGTTGGAAATTGGGATTTCTTTCCGTTCCCGTCCAAAACGAACGCAAAATGCTTGTATTGTTGGCTGTACCGTTTACCCACCGCAGACATGTATTGCTGGAAGAGTTATTAATGGTAAACACCGTATTGTTTGAATTTAAACGCCCTACCGTTGCATCGGACACGATAAAGAAGTGGTAAGACTCGTTAGCCCTTAATGTATCGTTTTCCGTCGTGCGTATTTTGCGGTAAGTGTCATGAGGTCCAAAATTAAGTTCCTGGTGGAAATTAAATTTGGTGGAAGTTTGCACAAGCGGAGCAGGTGCAGAGCCTGTACCCCGTTCAAATTGAAAGCGGCTCAAGGCTAAGGGCGTCCATGAACTTGCGGTGGAATGGTCGCCGTCTATCCATATATCCAGTTGGCAACCTGTCATGTTTACACCGCCGGGAGTAGGCTCAAAACCGCAAAAAGATATAAAATCGCCGTCATAAACAATAATGTTGTTCGCATTGTAAACATTGTTTGAAATCTGCGTAATGGGATAATACCGCGTATTGTTCGTATCAAAAGTTGTTGAATTTGAAACCATTACAAATTTGAGGTTGGGACTTGTGCCGGTCAGACGCATATTTACTTCTTCGCCGTTATTGGCAAGCGAACCGTGTGTAAGTTGTGCCTTGTAAATACGTTCGGTTCTGAAATTAAGTTTTTCTCCCAAAGGACTGTTGTTGCTGGGATTAATGGTGGTTTTGTATGCCCTGTAAAGCCGTTGTCCGTTTGCATTGTTCGAGCCGAACATGGCATACGTGCTGTCCCGCAACAGTTGGCTGCCGTTGTCGTTGAGGGTGTTCCAGTTGCCTTTATAGACGGCAAGCAGATTGTCTGTGCAACTTGTACTCTGTACCTGCGTAAGAGCGGACAGTTTGTCTCGGGCAATACCGAAAATATTGTTGTTGTAGCCCTGGTTTCTTGTTAAACTCCACACCGTATCGCCGTAAGAACAGCGGTAAATGCCGTTAATAAGCGTAATTCCGTATTTGATGGCAAGATAGGAGTGTACTTTCTGTATATCCGTATCGTGCATCAACTGACCAGCGGTACGCCTTATCAGAATGATTTCCTGCATACTGCCGTTGAAAACGTCCCAATTCCTGCCGCTGTTATTTTCATTGCCGAATGAAACATGCGTACTGCTCGTACCGGCACCCTGGTCAGTGCTTGTACCTAAACTGAAAGTTGCTCTTCTTCCGTTCAAATACATTTCATTATTAGCCGAACTGTTTCTATTGACTATGTTCATGGTTACAATTCCAAATCGAGGATTGCTTGCCGCGGCGAAACTTGTTTGGCATCGTTGCGTATTATTCCAGTTTGCGCTTAAAACATTGCTGTTGTTTGCACTTTCTGTATGCCAGCGGATAACTGTTCTATCACTCATATTGTTGAAAGTAAGCACGATAATTCTATCCGTTGTACTTCCTCCTGTGTTTGTTAAATCAGATACGACAAATACGTGATAGGATTCTCCCACTGCGAGATTGTAATTTCTATCTGTTATCAGTCTGCACTGATTTCCATTGTTAAAATTCAATTCTTTATGGAAATTAAATTTGTTTGAATTTCGTACAATGGGAGTTGGACTTGTACCTGCCTGCCTCAGTCGAGATTGGGTATTTGCAAGCGATGTCCAGGAATTGTTGGTGGAATTGTCGCCGTCCACCCAAACATCAAGTTGGAAACCGGTCATATTCATTCCGCCAGGGGTAGGTTCGTAACCGCCGAAAGAAATAAACTCGCCGTCATAAAGCGTAACGTTTGAAACATTGTAAATAGTCGGCGCTACCAGCGAAATGGGATAATAACGCGTACGGGCAGGGTCGAAAGAGGCATCGTCCGACACCATCACAAATTTGAGGTTGGGATTGATGCCTGTCAGACGCATATTCAACACCTCACCGTTTTGGCTGGTAAGGCTGCCGTTGGTAATCTGCGTTTTATAAATAACTTCTGTTCTGAAATTAAGTGTTTCTCCCAGGGGATTGCCGTTGGACATCAGAGTGTCTTTGTTCAAACTGTAATTCCGTTGTCCGCTTGCACCGTTCGAGCCGACCATGACATACTCGCCGTCTGTCAGCGGGGCGTCTGTATTTATATTATATGTACCTCTGTATAATGCAAGGGAATTGTCTCCGTTATTGCCGAGTGTACCCTGGCTTTTGCTTTGCAACTGTGTCAATTTGGTTGCACTGTCTGAGGCGATGCCGAAAACAGCATTATTGTAGTTGGCATTTCTTGTTCTGTCCCAAACCGTCCCTCCCGAAGAACTGAGGCAGTTGCCGCCGTTGATAGTCGTTCCCATCGGAATGCCGTATTTTACAGACAGATAGGAATGGATTTTTTGCAAATCCGCAGGCGGAAAAGGCGTATTGTCCGCTCCTGAACTCACCACAATGATTTCATGGATATATCCTTGAAAACTGTAGGTGCCTGCACTGTTGGAACTGAGGCGGATACGCTCGTTGCTCGTAATGGGACCTGGTTTATTCATCCCCTGTGCCGTCCCGAGATTGCCGTTCAGATACGCAAATATCTGCCCCGAATTGTTGGGTCCGTTGGAGTTGATAAACGAAAAAATGCCCTGTGCATTGCGCGCCACCGGCTCTGTAATGATGGGCGACAGATTGCCGCCTCCCCAATTCCAGTGGACATTTCCTCCCCATGGACTGCCGTCGGGTATCCACAGGATGTTGGAGTTGTCGCTGACATTGGAGAACGAAATCAAATTCAGATAGTCGAGGTTTCCGCTTCCTGAATTTACTTCACTGCCATTTCTGTCAAGCCGGAGGACTGCGAAAACGGCTACGTTTCTGCCGTTCAAATCGAACGTCCCCGCCGAAAGCATCCTGTTGGCGTTGTCGCCCCCAGCGGCATTTCTGACAAACTGCACACTTTTGTGGAAATTGTAGTTGTTTTCCGACTCTACCAAACGCGGTGTCCGCTGATTGGTCTGTGTGTTGAAATTTCCTACGGAGAAAGGTCCCGTGAAATTGTTTACCCACACCCCGCTGTTGCCGCTTGAAGAGTAGCCGTCAGGCGTTAGCCACGCTATCCATCGATAATTTGCGCCCGTTACTCCTCCAGGGGTTTGTGCTTGCAAATTTACTGTTATCCAGCACAATAAAACACACACGGATGCCATACGCAATCCTTTTTCAATGCTCGCAATTTGCTTACTTGCAAAATTTGCTGTTCCAAATTCTCTTTGTAAAATCCGTATCATAAATTATACCTTTTAGTTTAAGAATTTGCAAAGATAGCCAAAAAAAATTGATTTCTTATTAAAAAACACCCCTGTTTTTTGTCAATTTTGATAAAAAAACGTGTCAAATTTTAATACGTTTTTTGCCATTTTTGAAATCCAAACCGAATATGACTAATTTCGCATTGTTTTTGGGAAAAACATGTCATAATTTGTCCCATTTTATTTTTTTTGAAAAAATGGCGGTTGGAATTTTATTAAAAAGTTGCATAAAAAGTTCCGTTAAAATTGGTTGATTTTTTAAATTTTTCGGGATTGATTTTTTTTATTTTTTTTTATTTATTATTTAAATTATTTATTTTCAACACTATACGTCATTGCGAACGCAATGCAATGAAGTGAAGCAATCCATAAAAACAACGGCAAAGCATTATATAATTACGAAATCCAAATTTTTGTTCTTTGATTTAGAACATCCCCCCAGCCCCCCTTCAAAGGGGGAGTTTAGAGATTACAAACTTGTTATTTTTTCCCTTTAAAGACAGAAAAAAACAAAATCGTAATCCGCAAACTCCCCCTTTGAAGGGGGCAGGGGGGATGTAATTGAATTTTAAAAGAAATGTTTTCGAATTTATGAAAAAAGCATAATGTTATAATATTTTTTTCGAGATTGCTTCGCGATGCTCGCAATGACGTAAATTTCAACACCATACGTCATTGCGAACGCAATGCAATGAAGTGAAGCAATCCATAAAAACAACGACTTTCAGTAATTTTTGAGCAAAAAAAAACAACTTAAAAAAGTTGTCATTCTGTGGAGGATAACGGATTCGAACCGTTGACCCTCTGCGTGCAAGGCAGATGCTCTAGCCAGCTGAGCTAATCCCCCATTTTATTTAGTAGTCCCGGGCAGATTTGAACTGCCGACCCCTACATTATCAGTGTAGTGCTCTAACCAAACTGAGCTACGAGACTGTTTCAAATTACACCCATTTAAAAAAATGGATTTTCACAGCAAATACCCCTTTTTTTCTAACTCTCAATTGTCAATGATTCATTGTCAATTGTCAATTATTTCTCAAAGCTCCTCCAGAAAGGAGGTATTCCAGCCACACCTTCCGGTACGGCTACCTTGTTACGACTTAGCCCCAGTTACCAAGTTTACCCTAGAACGCTCCTTGCGGTTACATTCTTTAGGTACCCCCAGCTTCCATGGCTTGACGGGCGGTGTGTACAAGGCCCGGGAACGTATTCACCGCACCATGGCTGATGTGCGATTACTAGCGAATCCAACTTCACGGAGTCGAGTTACAGACTCCGATCCGAACTGAGATCGACTTTTGAGATTAGCATCTACTCGCGTAGTAGCAGCCCTCTGTATCGACCATTGTAGCACGTGTGTCGCCCCGAACATAAGGGCCGTGCTGATTTGACGTCATCCCCACCTTCCTCACTACTTGCGTAGGCAGTTCCGCTAGAGTCCCCAGCTTAACCTGATGGCAACTAACAGTAGGGGTTGCGCTCGTTATAGGACTTAACCTGACACCTCACGGCACGAGCTGACGACAACCATGCAGCACCTCGTATAATGTCTTACGACTAACATGTTTCCATATTATTCATCATACGTTCGAGCCCGGGTAAGGTTCCTCGCGTATCATCGAATTAAACCACATGCTCCTCCGCTTGTGCGGGCCCCCGTCAATTCCTTTGAGTTTCAACCTTGCGATCGTACTCCCCAGGTGGTTCACTTATCGCTTTCGCTTAGCCACTGAGCATTACTGCCCAACAACGAGTGAACATCGTTTACAGCGTGGACTACCAGGGTATCTAATCCTGTTTGATCCCCACGCTTTCGTGCATGAGCGTCTATGTCAAATTCGTAACCTGTCTTCACGATTGGCGTTCTGTGTTATATCTACGCATTTCACCGCTACATAACACATTCCAGCTACGTCATTTGAATACTAGTCCGACAGTATCAATGGCGCTGCACATGTTGAGCATGTAAATTTCACCACTGACTTATCAGTCCGCCTGCGCACCCTTTAAACCCAATAAATCCGGATAACGCTTGCATCCTCCGTATTACCGCGGCTGCTGGCACGGAGTTAGCCGATGCTTATTCATTGGATACCTGCAGAAGGGTACACGTACCCTCTTTTATCCTCCAATAAAAGCAGTTTACAACCCGTAGGGCTGTCTTCCTGCACGCGGCATGGCTGGTTCAGTCTTCCGACCATTGACCAATATTCCTTACTGCTGCCTCCCGTAGGAGTCTGGACCGTGTCTCAGTTCCAGTGTGGGGGATTTTCCTCTCAGAACCCCTATCCATCGTCGTCTTGGTGAGCCGTTACCTCGCCAACTAACTAATGGAACGCGTGCCCATCTTATACCATTATTGCTAACTTTAATTACAGAAAGATGCCTTCCCGCAATGTTATGGAATATTAGCGCCGATTTCTCAACGTTATGTTCCAGTATAAGGTAGGTTGCACACGTGTTACGCACCCGTACGCCACTCGTCATCAAGTATTGCTACTCATGCTACCGTTCGACTTGCATGTATTAAGCCTGCCGCCAGCGTTCATCCTGAGCCAGGATCAAACTCTCCTTTGTATTATATTCTTATGTATATCCAGCAAAACATGTTTTGCCGCTACAAATTCGTTTTTGTGAGATGTATCGCTACATCTGTACACTTTTGTGTCTGTTCCTGAGCTTCTTCTTCGCAAATTCTCTTAAAGAATTCACAAGGGATATTTGCTGCTTCTCTCCATTATTTCAAAGAACTGAATTTTTGCGTCGCAAATCCGAAAATCACTCCCCGTTTTGGACGAATTGCAAAGATACAATTTTTTTTTCGAATAACAAGCAGTTTTTTTAATTATTTTTTGCACTTTTTTGTATAGTGCTGATTTTCAGAGAGAAAAATTTTAGTCCAAAAATTAAAAAAAATGACGAAAACAGGAATTTTCTCTTTTTTCACTGCTCATTAGTCATTTTTCACTGTCCAAACAGTCTTTTATTTGCAGATTCGCAAAAAACGGGTTCAACGTGATATGGGCTTCATTTAGTTGGGGCAAAGTTCTACTTCGTACCATTTATTTATATATGTTGAATACTTTATTAACTATCTGTTATTCTTTATATTAAAACATCTTCTGAACAGGAAATGGTAAATTTTTTTTTTGTCTTGAACCACGATTTTAATAAGATTAACAAGATTTCCAAGATTAGAACCCTACCCCGATGCCGTCATTCCCGCGAAGGCGGGAATCTCTTTTTTTTGTCTGAACTGTAATTGTTATGATTTATATGATACTGTATGATTTTTCTATCATTATAATCATATTAATCACAAAAATAACAGTTCAGACAAACGCCCCCACAGGTATAACCTGTAATAATAGCAAAGACAAGGTAGAAGTGCTCGTTGCACAACTACCTTTATGCCAAATGGAGGATAGCCCCCTTTCAAAATTCCCCCAAAAGTAGTATCTTTGCATAAAAATAAATATTGAATTAGTCATATAAATAATACGGTTTAGCAATTATCATACGCAATATTAGGTTGTCAAAAATAGAGGATTTCATAAAATGCCTATTAAAACGATATGTATATTCGTCAATGTACGCTTGTAAATCATTGACACGATGATAAATACCTCGCAACCACGATTTAAACAGCATGATTGACCTGTGAATTTCAGGAAAATTACCCCCCTTATCTC